>JADEYI010000593.1_pt1 | contig 45209 bp, 45 predicted proteins | sample 8542331 | NCBI WGS metagenome assembly JADEYI01 (sample SAMN16510988, study PRJNA670497) | mine drainage metagenome | isolation source: biofilm near Copperflume 1 | place: Germany: Marsberg coppermine Kilianstollen | collected 2018-02 | reverse complement strand
AAAACTACCTTCACCTTATGCCTCAGAAAATATGTAGTTCACCGTTCGGATACTTGGAAGGTTTCCACTTAGAAGTTACAATTTTATGGATTCGAGTCACCACATTTATAAATCGACTCATTGATTTAACAGATGATTGATTTTTGAAAATGTAATTCTTGCATTGATGAGATAACTGCCTTACCTTGATTGCTTGATTTTGTTTTTTTTATGAAAAGAAGAAACTTCATGCTCCTCTCCGGAGGAGTGTTGGTAGCAACGGCTATTCCTATTGGTAATTATTTCTTTGGGAAAATAGATTACCCAGAATCCTTTGCACGTCCTAATTCGCTTGTGTCAATCCTCGATAATAATGAATTGAAAGAACTGGGCGTGGCCTACCGAGCTCAAGTCGCAGATGAATCGAAGGAAAGAACAATTGCAAAGCTGTTGCTCGAAAAATTACCGACAGATCCTTCTGTATTCAATGCCGCACTCGAAGACGTAGTTAAAAAAGATTTTGCTGACGGCAATACAATAGAAGTTAAAGGATGGATCCTTTCCAGGACGGAGGCTCGTCAGTGTGCTTTATTTTCTTATTCACCAACATCTTCTCATTAATATATTATGCATATCGATGCACGTAAAATTGAAAATCATTCGGTCATTGAAGGTGACGTTTGCATTGTGGGCGCAGGCGCTGCCGGCATTAGCATGGCACTGGACTGGATCGGCTCAAAACATAAAGTCATCCTTCTTGAAAGCGGAGGCTTTGAGTACGATGATCGAGTGCAGGATTTGTATAAAGGAAAGTCAACAGGGCAAAAATATTATCCTTTAAGGGCAAGCCGTCTTTCTTATTTTGGAGGGACTACCGGACATTGGTCAGGCATGTGTTCTCCGTTGGATGAAGTTGATTTTAGCAAAAGAGAGTGGGTGCCCCATAGCGGGTGGCCAATCACCCGGAAAGACCTGGATTCGTTTTATGCCAGGGCGAATGAGAAATTAAAACTCGGCCCTTATCGATACGATTTAGATTATTGGCAAAAAGAAAAACCAAACCTCAACCCATTTCCGCTTGATCAAGATGTGGTGTGGCATAAAATGTGGCAGATCAGCCCAACAGCTGGTGTGTTTGATGGGGGCGGATTTAATAAATACTATAAAGAGGATATCGTAAAAGCAAAAAATGTACATCTCTATACCTATGCCACAGTAGTAAATGTGGTTGCGAATGAAAGTGTATCTAATATCAGGGAAGTTCAAATCAAAAACTTTGACGGAAAAACGCATACGGTAAAAGCTAAGCATTTTATTTTAGCAGGCGGGGCCATTCAAAATGCGCGGATTTTATTAGCATCCAACGCACAGGCTAAGCAGGGACTGGGCAATGACAACGATGTTGTGGGTAGGTATTTCATGGAGCACCTTGAAATTCAAACTGCGGAGTTGTGGTTACTTAAACCATTCGACACTGCACTATTTACCCGGGGCAAGTTGTGGTGTGAGTTGGCGATTACGGAAAAGGCGCAGAAGGAAAATAAAATTTTAAGCGGAACAGCAGGGCCCAAGCCGCTCATCGAGTCGCGCCTTACCTTGCCACGGATGGAAGCGTGGCAAAATGAAGATCCAAGAAAGTCGAGGGATAACATGCTCCAGAACAGGGCGGATGCAAGCGCGGAAGCGAAAAGAGAAAAAAAGAGAGGCGCTATTGCCAACGCCTACGAGTTTCAAACCCGCATGGAGCAGGCTCCGAACCCAGACTCGCGCATTACGATTGGCCCTGAGAAAGATGAACTGGGTGTTCCGCGGGCTAACCTTCATTGGCAATTGACAGAGCTAGATAAAAGAAGTATCCGAAGAATCAATCAATTGATTGGCTGGGAGGTAGGTAAGGCAGGCTTTGGCCGGGTGAAGCTGAAAGAGTTTTTCCGCGATGATAATGACACAAGTTGGCCGGAAGGCACGAATGCCGGATGGCACCACATGGGCACCACAAGGATGGGCACTGATCTTACGAAAAGCGTAGTCAACCCAGAGTGTCAGGTGCATGGGATAAACAATTTATATGTAGCTGGCTCGGGCTGCTATACCACTGCTGGCGCACCCAATCCTACACTTACGTTGATTGCGCTTTCACTGCGCTTGTCAGATTATGTAAAGAGCAAGCTTGAAGGGCATTAACCTATTTCAAAATACCCATCAGTCTTTTTTAATATCCTTCTTTTTATTAAAGGCGTTGAGCAAAAGGCCATCATCGCACCATTTGATGAAAAGCACCTTGAAAGGAAGAGAAATTTTAGACAAGGCTGATAACAAAGACAGGAGAGCACTTGAGTGGAAATAAATAAGCCGCCATCTAATTGGTGTGTTTAGGATTGAGCGTCCTTTCAGGCACTTGCGATCAACTGGTGACAGCAATCTATAGTTGAAGGATCAGTTCTTTTCCTTCCCTTGTTGGGTTGGAGGTGATTACGGTTTCCTTGATTTAACAGCTTCAAACTCCTGGTCGTAATCTCCTCTGATTGTGCCCATCCATCGATCCCACCACAAAAAATACAGACCATAATTTCCTTTATAGAAATGGTGATGCTGATTATGGTTGACGGAAGTGTTGATCCACCTTCCGATTTTGCTTTTTGAAAAACCTTTTGGATAAAGTTCGAAACCAAGATGGCCATAAACATTGTAAACAATCATCAGAAGCAAAAAAAGGCTCATGGCGCCACGATGAAAGGGAATAAGGAAGGCTATCAAAACAATGATCCCCGCTTCAACTATTGATTCTAAAGGGTGAAAAGCATAAGCCGCCCACGGAGACGGATTAGTGGACAGGTGGTGTGTTTTGTGAAACCATTTGAACACGAGTGGATGATGCATTGCCCGGTGCGTCCAATAAAAATAGGTGTCATGAAGGACTAGCATGAAAACGATGCTTGCGCAATAGTAAGGCCATCCATAATCATTTATTTTTGAATAAAGCATCGTATGAGATCGAACTGACGTGAAAAATAGAATATAACCCACACCTGCAAAAATGAAGACCGTAATAAATGAAAAAGTAATTTCTCTTAGGTAATCTTTTCTTGTCGGAAGTTTTTGCTGGATTTTTTTGTATGCCCATTCCTTTTTTTTCAAGGTGTAGAAAATCAGGTAGGCGATGGATGCAACGATTAGATAACGAAGGAGTATAACCAAATACATTTGTGGCCAACTCGGTGGGCTGTTCAACAGATTCATATCAATGGTGCGGCTAGTCCGATTTGAGGTTACTAAATTACGAATTGAATTTCTTTTGTACTAAATGCGGTTTTTATTGAGTTTTCATCAACCACAATTTCTCCCTTATCATTAACATCTTCAATGGTACCCTCAAACTTTTGTTTATTTGAAATAAAGGTTCTCAATTCGCCAAGGCCGAGGAGGTTTTCTAAATATGCTTTTTTTAACACGGCAAGCTTTCCTGTTCTAAATTGCAAGTATCGTTGCTCTATTTTCTCGAGCAGAATATTGAAAGAATTGTTCAAATCAAATTTTTCATTGGAAACTAAAGAAAGGGAAGTGGCATAAGGGTAAACAAACGTCCTCTGGTTAATGTTTAGCCCAATACCCAATACACTTTGCTGGATGTACTCTGAATGGATGGAGTTTTCAATCAGAATACCGCAGATTTTTTTTTTGCCAACGTAGATATCGTTAGGCCACTTGATTTTTATTCCTTCGATTGGATAGGCTTTCAAAAAATCAACAACAGCGAGTGAGGCAACGATAGTCAGGTAAAATTGATTTTTAACCAATAAGGAGACCGGCTTTAATAAAATCGAAAACGTTAGGTTGTACCCTGAAGCTGATTCCCAAGTATTTCCACGTTGCCCCCTTCCTGCGGTTTGGTTCGAAGTGATCACCACAGCGCCATCGGTTAAAGTGCTTTTTACGCTCAGTTCTGATACCAACGAATTCGTGGAGTGGCATTCGGGCACAAATATTAGCTGTTGACCAATGAAAAGAGTATTTGCGGGGATTTTATACAATAGTTTTTGGTTAGCTTTGCAGATTGGTGTTATCCTTTTTACACTTACAAGTCAGAAACGGCAAATTTAAGTAACGGACTCTCCAGAATTAAAATAAAACCATCAATAAATTAATGCCTAAAAAGAAAAAACACGATTCAGAAAAACTTGCTGACCTAGTTGTAAAAGGAATGCAAGAGAAGAAGGCATCGGATATCGTCTTAGTTGACTTGAGGGAAGTTAAGAACGCGGTGACTGATTTTTTTGTGATAGCCTCGGGTAATTCAGATAAGCAATTAAGTGCTATTTCAGAGTCTGTGGATGAATTTGTTTTTAAAGGCTTGAAAGAAAACCCATGGCATAAGGAAGGGCATAACAATAAAGAATGGGTACTTCTCGACTATATTTCTGTGGTCGTTCATATTTTTAGCAAAGATCGCAGATCATTTTTTTCTCTAGAGAAACTTTGGGGCGATGCGAAAATTACGATTATTGAGGACTGAACTATTATAAGTATACATCGTTAATCACATATTAATAATCAATTCAATGGCTGAGAAAGAGAAAGGTATGGACAAGGATAGGAAAATAATGCCACCTAAGGTCCCAAAGCCCAATTATCAGGTTTGGGTAATTTTGGTATTAACGGCCGTTGTGCTGGGCATCACCTTTTTTAAAGGAGCTCATGGCCTCATCAATATACAAACTTCACAGTTTGAGTCGATGATTGCCAGCAATGATGTGAAACGGGTGCAATTGTTTAAACAAGATGCGGAAATCCAAATCACATTAAAGCCGGAGGCCTTACAAAACGCGAAATACAGGACAGAATTAGAGAAAGATGGCCCTTTAGGATTAGGCCAAGGTGGACCTCACTATGTCTGTAAAATTGGGAGTCAAGAAGTCTTTGAAAATAGGTATGCTGAGTTGAGGAGCAAATATCAAAATGCGCCTGACTTGGAGTACGAAAAAGGAGGAGGCTATGGAGATTTATTGAATTGGGGCTTTCTGATTTTGCTGCTTGTCGGTTTTTGGATGTTAATGCGAAGGATGACGGGCGGAGCAGGCCCTGGTGGGCAAATATTTAATATCGGGAAATCCAAGGCCGCACTTTTTGATGCCGAAAGTAAAGTGAAAATTACCTTTGAAGATGTGGCCGGATTGGAAGAAGCAAAAGAGGAGGTAAAAGAAATTGTTGATTTTTTAAAGACGCCACAAAAGTTTACCAAACTGGGTGGAAAGATACCTAAAGGTGCTTTGCTGGTAGGGCCTCCCGGCACGGGTAAAACCTTACTGGCGAAGGCCGTTGCAGGCGAAGCAGGTGTGCCTTTCTTCTCGCTGTCAGGTTCGGATTTTGTTGAAATGTTTGTGGGTGTAGGAGCTGCCCGTGTGCGTGATCTTTTTAAGCAGGCGAAAGAGAAAGCACCATGCATTGTATTTATTGATGAAGTTGATGCCATTGGCCGTTCTCGTGGCAGGGGGCAATTACCGGGTTCTAATGATGAGCGCGAGAATACACTGAACTCATTGCTGGTGGAAATGGATGGATTTGCAACGGATAGTGGTGTAATTATCCTGGCGGCCACCAACCGTCCTGATGTGCTTGACTCGGCCTTATTAAGACCTGGTCGATTCGATCGTCAAATTAGTATTGACAAGCCTGATATTGCGGGGCGTGAGCAGATTTTCAAAGTTCACCTCAAGCCGATTAAGCTTGTGAAAGATTTAGATGTAAAAAAACTAGCTGCTCAAACTCCGGGTTTTGCGGGAGCTGAAATTGCCAATGTTTGCAATGAGGCAGCACTCATTGCAGCACGAAGGGATAAGAAAGAGGTAGAAATGATCGATTTTCAAGATGCCATTGATCGGGTGATCGGAGGCCTTGAAAAGAAAAATAAAATTATTTCACCGGAAGAAAAAAAGATTGTGGCCTATCACGAAGCAGGGCATGCCGTAGCGGGTTGGTTTTTGGAACACGCTGATCCATTGGTGAAGGTAAGTATTGTGCCCCGTGGTGTTGCGGCTCTTGGCTACGCACAGTATTTGCCCAAAGAGCAATTTCTCTACCAAACCGAACAATTGGTGGATGAGTTATGTATGGCTTTTGGAGGGCGTGCTGCTGAGGAATTAGTTTTCGAGAAGATTTCTACAGGGGCCTTGAGCGACCTTGAGCGGATTACTAAGCTGGCCTACAGTATGGTAACGGTTTACGGGATGAACAAAGAAATAGGGAATATCTCCTTCTACGATTCCAAGCAATCGGAGTATTCATTTAATAAACCTTACTCCGAAGCTACCGCAGAAAAAATTGACAAAGAAGTAAAGAAAATTATTGACAGCGCCTTTGAGCGGACGAAAACGTTGTTGAGTCATCATCGCGAAAAGCTTGAGATAATTGCAAAAGAGTTACTTGAAAAGGAGATTTTATTTCAGTCAGATTTAGAGCGATTGATTGGCAAGAGACCGTTTTCCCACCAAACAACCTACGAGAAATTTACCAATGGGACGTCAAAGCCTGAAAATAGTGAGGCGGAGTCAGACGCCACAAAGGGAACCGCAGAGGCTATAAAGGAAGAGCCAGCAACCAAAGAATGATTCTTTAATGTTATTGAGCCTGGCTTGATTAAAACTAGCCAGGTTTTTTTTATTTTTAACCTTATGCAAGTCAACCTACCTGAAGGGAAAAAAATTTATTTTGCTTCTGATTTTCATTTAGGTGTGCCCAATCAGGATTCGAGTTTGATCCGCGAACGAAAAATCGTGGCTTGGCTTGAGCAAGTTCGTCACGATGCCCATTCCATTTACCTTTTAGGGGATATTTTTGATTTTTGGTTTGAGTATAAACAGGCCATTCCAAAAGGGTTTATTCGCCTTCAAGGAAAGTTAGCTGAACTTCGTGATGGAGGGTTGCCTATTTATTTTTTTACGGGCAACCATGACATGTGGATGTTTGATTATTTTGAAAAAGAAATGGGTATTGTGATTTATCGAGAGCCCCAGGCTCTAATTGTCAATGAGAAAAAACTTCTGGTCGGCCATGGCGATGGGTTAGGCCAGGGTGATTTCACCTACAAATTACTGAAACGTTTTTTTAACAGTGGCCTTTGCCAGTGGCTCTTCGCAAGGTTCCATCCTAATTTGGGTATCGCCATAGCGAAAATTTGGAGCCAAAAAAGTAGAATTGCAAATAATAAAAGGCTAGGAAAATTTAACGGAGAAGAAAATGAGTTTCTTTTTGCTTTTTGTAAAGCGTTAGAATTGAAGGAACATCATGACTTTTATGTTTTTGGTCATCGGCATTTGCCCTTAGACTTGAAGGTGAACGACAATAGCCGATACATTAATTTAGGTGAGTGGGTGAATTTTAATACCTATGCCGTTTTTAATGGCCAATCTGTAGCCCTAAGAACTTTCAATCCATGATCGTGAAACTGCGTATCCTAAAATCATTTTCCTTTCATGGACTTCTTTTGGTTCTTTTAGCATGTCGCATCGGGTATGCTCAAAACGCAAAAAAGATCATTGAGTTTCGGCCTGGAAAAATTGAAAATGTTGCGGTAGACCGACTTGGTAATTTCTTTTTGGTTTTTAAAAACGGCCTGATCAAGAAATACGATCTAAATGGAAAAGTCTTAGCCGAATTAAAGAGGGAGAAATCGCCTGCATTAATTGAGCCTTGGTATCATCCAAAGATTTTTCTCTACGATCAACTAGTGCAACAATGCACTATTTTCGATCACCATTTACAAAACCCTGAAATACTTCATCTGGATCCTTCCATCGCTATTAAACCCTTGCTCGCTTGCCCTACCAACGACAATAAATTATTAGTGTTAGATGGTGCTGACTTTTCTATTAAAAAAGTCAATTCGGTTACGAATCAGGTCTTGACCGAATTTTATCTTGACTCCGCGCAATTTGATAGTACCCACGAATACCGCTACTTGCGAGAGTATCAGAATCTAATATTTTTACTTGACAAAAATGCTGGAATCGAAATCTATAATATGGTAGGTAAAAAGGTAAACCAAATTAAGACTACGTCATTTAACTTTGGATTCTATGGGGAAGAGCTTTATTTTATCCAGCCTGGAAAGATTGTTTTTTATGATTTATATTCTGAGAAAAATCGCACAATGAAAATAGCAGACGCCAGATTTGCGCTTGTTTCAGACGAAAGGATTTTCTTGGTTAGTGATAATGGAAAAGTTGCCATTTTTGAATTCTCTGTCGATAATTTAAAGGAGTAAACCTTTCAAGACCAGCATTTAGCATTTCCTTCTCTGTTCAATTTTGGACATCTTTGTATGAAACTGAACAGTATTCGATCGGTAAAACAGGCATTTTAGCATCCATTCAATTGGCATAATTTTTCCTATTATTAATAATTTCTTAAACCCAAACTTGTGAACCAGAACGGTAAAATATTAATGATTGATGACGATGAGGATGTTTTGTTGGCAGCCAAAATGTTGTTGAAAAAATCAAGCCATCAAGTCATTATTGAAAAAAATCCAAATAAGATTCCTTTCCTGCTAAACAACGATACGTATGACGTGATCTTGTTAGATATGAATTTTAGCAAGGACACTACAAGTGGCAAAGAGGGTTTCGAGTGGCTTAAGCAGATCAAAGAAAGAGATCCGGAGGCCGTTGTCATTATGATTACAGCCTTTGGCGATGTGGAGATGGCCGTCCGCGCCTTAAAAGAAGGAGCAACTGATTTTATTTTGAAACCGTGGCAGAATGAAAAACTTATAGCTACCATTTCAACAGCAATCAAACTTAAAAAGTCCTACAATGAGGTAGATAAATTACGCAAGGCTAAGCAAATGTTAGAAGAACAGATTAGCCAACCCTTTCGCGATATGATCGGCCAAAGTGCTTCATTAAAAGGGGTTTTTACGTTGATCGATAAAGTAGCAACAACTGATGCGAATGTGTTGATTCTTGGTGAAAATGGAACAGGCAAAGAATTGGTTGCCAGGGCCATTCATCAAAACTCGCTGCGCAAGGATAACTCCTTTGTAGCCGTAGACATGGGCGCCATCACGGAAACACTTTTTGAAAGTGAATTGTTTGGCCACAAGAAAGGAGCATTTACTGACGCACGAGAGGATCGGCCTGGACGATTTGAGTTGGCCAACAATGGCACACTTTTTCTTGATGAAATTGGCAACTTGAGCATGAGTCTTCAAAGTAAGTTACTAAGTGCCTTGCAGTCCCGACAGGTGACAAGGGTTGGTGCGAATCAATCCCTTGACGTAAACATACGGTTGATCTGCGCTACCAATATGCCCTTGCACCAAATGGTGCAAGAGGGGAAATTCAGGCAGGATCTTTTGTATCGTATCAATACGGTGGAGATTAACATTCCTCCGTTATGCGATCGCATCGATGATATCCCGTTGCTGGCGGTTCACTTCTTAAATTACTATTCAAAGAAATACCACAAAGAAATATTATCGATTAGCAATGAGGCTATGGCTAAGTTGAAAAAATATCCATGGCCTGGCAATGTGCGTGAACTGCAACATTCCATCGAGCGGGCAGTGATCATGGCTGACTCCAACACCCTGCAAGAAAGCGACTTCTTGTTTAGCCGTAGAGGAAACGAAAGTGTTGCCGCGGATACATTAAACCTTGATGAGGTGGAGAAATCGGCTGTGGTAAAGGCCATTCAATTGCACGGTGGAAATATTTCTAAGGCTGCCGAAGAACTCGGATTAACTCGCGCCTCGCTGTATCGCAGGATGGAAAAGTATGGACTTTAATTGGCGCTCGCCTTTATTCACCAGGCTTGCGATTCTGGCAGCTTCTGTGTTTGTATTGGGTTATTCCATGGGCACCAAATTCAGTTTTACTGTTGTTCTTGTGCTTCTCGTTGCGATCGGTTTTCAAACCATTAAATTGATGACCCTAGTCGAGCAACCAAAAGAGCCTCAGGACGATAGACAGAATGAAAAAATTCCTCCGCTCGATGCGCCTATTAAATTCGATGATGTAGCCCAGTTTTTTAAAAACATTGTTCAGCATGTGGGCATTGGCATTCTCACCTTTAACAATGCAGGGGCCATTCAGATTATAAATACGACTGCAAAAAACTTACTCCGGGTCGATAAGGTGGATAACCTTGATGACTTGAGGGCAGTAGACAATTCATTGGTAGATTCGTTTTTGAAATTGAAGACTGGGGGCCGCGAACTACTTCGGTTAAAATTGGGCGATGAAACGCTCTACCTTTCATTGTATGCCATTGAACTTACCCTGCGAGGAGAAGTAATGAAACTCATATCGATGAGTAACATTCAAAGTGAGCTGGAAGAGAAAGAAATGGAAGCATGGCAAAATTTGGTTCGCGTGCTAACGCATGAAATTATGAATTCAGTAACTCCAATCTCATCTTTGGCTGGAATGGTAGAAGAGGAACTGGATGCAAAACTTAAAAATTTGGATTTGATATTGAAAAAGGAAGAAGCAGAAGATATGCATTTGTCGGTGCAGACCATCGGTAAGCGGAGTGCCGGATTGATCAAATTCGTAAAGGAGTTTCGGAACCTGACCCATGTTCTAAAGCCTAATTTGACTGAAGTGGTTGTGAAGGATTTGTTGGAAGAAATAGCCGTGCTTCATAAAAAGGAATTGGCTGATCATGGGATTGTTATTTCTGTAGCGGTTCAATCGAGCGATCTGGTTATTCAAGCTGACAAAACAATGATTGAGCAGGTCATGATCAATTTAATTAAAAATGCGATCCAGGCCTTCGATAGTCAACCGGATAAGCTGATAAAATTATCGGCACATACCAACGAAGGTCATCTCATTATTTCTGTAAAAGATAATGGCAATGGGATTGATTCAGATGCTTTGGAACGCATTTTCGTGCCCTTTTTTACTACAAAAAAGACAGGGTCTGGAATTGGCTTAAGCCTCTCCAGGCAGATTATGAGGCAACACGGAGGACAGATTACGGTAAGGTCAAATTTGGGCGAAGGAACGGAGTTTTTGCTTCGCTTCTAGATTGAAGCTAAAAAAATAGTGGATCCGCTTAGGATTGTTATTGGCAAACAGGAACAGGTTGGGCAGCATTGTTTATACTTTTGGCGGAAAACCTGAAAAGGATTAGCTTTGAAAAATTGAAGTTTTCATGCAAGACGTAAAACAAAAAATTAGTGCCATACTTATTGAGAAATTAGGAATCCCTGAATCTCAAATTACTACGGATGCCAGCTTTATTAGAGATTTAGGAATCGATTCCCTGGACTATGCCGAATTAGTGATGGAATTTGAACAAACTTTTGACGTGAAAATTCCAGATGACGATGCTGAAAATTTGCAAACCATCGGGCAAGCGGTGGCCTATATCGAATCCAAACTTAAAAAATAGTCTTTTTAAATTCTAGACCCTCTTTCGAGAGCTCGAAATAATTGCCGAATCGCTTCATTCGTTCGGCATCCTTCTTTAAGAAGGGTGACTGGTTTTCCTGGTTTGACAGCGGAGAGTGATACCAACCATTTTTTACTTCATTCCAAAATACAATGTATTTGTCTAACGAGATGAAAAGTACATCCATGTCATAAATCTCTTCGCCCGCTTTATCAAGGAGTCCAGTAAACTGCAGTAAGATGTGGCCCTTTTTGATCAATTCGCCCTTGCTACACTCAATGCTATTCAGGCGCATCAGTAGCTTATGTTCCTGATCCCAAGCTTTAAACTTAATTTTTCGCGATGTGTAATCGGCCATAAAAACTTTGCCTTGTTCGGCTTTAGGAATTCGGTTAGGTTTGAATTCAAATACAAATAAAGTTAATTCTTCCGCTCGATCAAGTTTAGTTAGAGATCATTATGCCAAAGCTAAAAAACGCGCTTTTTATTGTAAATAAATATTCAGGTGGTGGATACAACGCCAATGTAGAAGGGAGGATTATAGATGAATGTAAAAGTTTAAATATCGAAAGCATTTTAGAGTTCACACAAAACCAGGGACACGCTATCCAACTTGCTCGAAATGCTGTGCGCGAACAAATCGATTTTGTGTTTGCCGTGGGCGGTGACGGTACTGTAAACGAGGTTGCACAAGGTTTAATTGGATCACGTGCTGTCATGGGCATTTTGCCAAAAGGATCGGGAAACGGGTTGGCAAGACACCTGGGTATACCCATGTCTTTTAAAAAATCACTTGGAATTCTACGCAACCATCAGGAACAATTGATCGATACGATGATAGTGAATGGTAAATTGTCAGTTAATGTAGCCGGGATAGGCTTTGATGGACACATTGCCTCTTTATTTGCGAAAAAAGAAAAGCGAGGTTTGGCAGGTTACTCCAAACTTGTCCTCAAGGAATTTATAAACTTCAAACCCTTTGAGGCTGAAATTTCAATTAACCAAAAAACCTTAGTTGTCAATCCATTTATTATTGCCTTGGCGAATTCTTCTCAATTTGGAAATAATGCAAGGGTGGCCCCGCAGGCCTCGGTTTGTGACCAATTAATTGACGTATGTTTCCTTAAAAAAGTGCCAATGATTCATGCTCCGGGTTTTGCTGGAAGAATGTTTGCTGGAAATTTGGCCAAATCAAAATTTGTTGACATTGTGAAAACAGACCGATTAACAATTAAATTAAACAAGGTAATGGCCTATCATATCGATGGAGAAGCCATGAGCCCTGCCAATCACTTTGAGGTAAGGATTCAGCCCGCTTCACTGCGGGTTTTTTTACCAAAGACCTCGATAGCAAAGTAATAAAGGAAAATACTTCTTTAGGGTGAATCCTAAACGGGTAGTAGTCCGTTAAAGTTTTACAACTTTCTACCAAACCCCAGATTCATGAAAAACTTGACTATTGGTGCGATCTTCGCAATCTCTAGCGCTGGTTTTGCACAAGGTTTAGTTTCGCCACCAAGTGGCAACAATCAAAAAGCGACCATGATCCAGCACATTGGCCCAGTCGAAATATCGTTCATTACGGTTTTGCGGATCTTGAATACGCGGTAAAAAAATATGATGCCAAAATTAATTCAATTTGACTTCAACTGATGAAGTTCCTCAAGCACTTCTTTGAGTTCTTCACAAATTTCGTTGGCCATGACAATAATGGCATCGGTTTCTTCTTGCTGTTTGGCAAGTTGTTCCAGAGCCATGGCTTTCTCGCGCGCAGCATGCATTCCTATCAGTGTGAATGAGGGCTTTAGTTTATGAACAGCTTGTGTTAAACCCACCCAATTTCTGCTTTTCATATTTGAAGTGATTTCCTTTATCGAAATTGGAAGCGATTCTACGAAAGCGGAAAGCATATCATCGATGAATTTCGGATCGTTATTGGAAACATTTTTTAAGTAGGCTAAATCAATATTTTTTTTAGGGGAAGTTTTTTTTTCGGGAAGTAAACTATTTTTACTTAATCCTGTCCTAAAAAGAATTAGTTTGGCATACAATTCCTCTGGAGTGAAAGGCTTTGGTAGGCAATCATTCATTCCATTGGCAAGACATTGTTCAATATCCTTACGGGTGGCGTTGGCGGTCAGCGCGATGATTGGCACCTGGCTTTTCGGGCTGGCACCAGCCCGAATTATACGGGTCGCTTCAAACCCATCCATCACGGGCATTTGGATGTCCATCAGCACAATGTCATAAGTGTTGGCTTTGACCTTTTCTACCGCAATAAATCCGTTTTCAGCAATTTCTATTTTGCAATCCCATATTTTTAGAATGCTGGTCGCGTAAAGCCGATTGATATCGTTGTCCTCTACCAGTAAAATAGACAGGTCTCGAAGTGTTTTTTTAGAAAATGGAGAACTCTTTGCTAAATGCCCTTTAATGTTGTCGGAGCTTCCTAACTCGTATGGAATTGTAAAACTAAATGTTGATCCAACTTTTTCTTCACTTTTTACCCCAATTGATCCATACTGCAATTCGACCAACTGCTTTGCTATCGTTAGACCGAGGCCCGTGCCTCCATATTTTCTTGTTACGCTGGCATCTGCCTGACTAAAGCTTTCGAAAATGGTTTTGAGCTTTGCTTGCGGAATTCCGATGCCGGTATCTCGCACTTCAAACGCCAGTAAATATTTTCGTCTTTCTTTTCTCTTCACTTTGCAACTGACTAAAATTGCACCGTGCTGGGTAAATTTAATGGCATTGCTGAGCAGATTCAACAAAATCTGATTTAGCCGAACCGGGTCACCAATAAATATTTTATTGGCATCCTCCTCCAGGTTGTAATTTAAATTTAATTTTTTCTCTGTGGCTTGGAATGAAAATGTGTTTATCAATGAATTAAGCAGGTCATTTAAATTAAACCCTATTTTTTCAAATTTTAATTTACCCGATTCGATTGAGGCAAGATCCAAAATATCGTTGATAATCACCTTAAGATTGTCTGCAGCACTCTGTATGGCATGAAGGTAAGAAACTTGTTCTTGCGCACTTGGATGTTGACTTAGCAGAGAAACCATTCCAGCGATCCCGTTAATGGGTGTTCGGATTTCGTGACTAATGTTTGCTAAGAAATTTTCTTTTGCTTTCTGCGCCCGCAGCAATTCTTCAGCATCTTCCTTGCGTTGTGCAATATCGCGGCAGTCAAGGATTAAGCCTTTGATTTTCTCTTTTTGAAAAAGGTTGATTGAATTGAACTCAAGATATTTATACGATTTGTCCTTACACAAAAATTGAAATTCAACTGACTCATTGAATTTTTTTCGTGTACTTAATTGATACGCTTTTTTAAAAACGGCCAGGCTATCGGGAAGAATGAAGTCGAAAAAATTTTTTCCGACTAGCCGATTGGGGCCATACCCTAATGTTTCTTGCACCGAAGGATTATGGTAAAGGATATCCCCTCTGTAATCGACAATGAAAATAATATCCGAACCATCTTCCACCACGGCTTTGAAAAAGCCCCCTCGTTTTACATAGGTCTTTAGCGTTTTCATTAAATTCCCGCTTGCTCCATTTCTTTCAAATATCGATAAATTGACGATTTGCCAATATCAAGTTTTCGTGCCACCTCCAGAACATTGTTGTCGTTTTTGTCCAGGTAATTACGAATAATACGATACGTGTATTCTTGCAGGCTCATTTCGCGAAGGAGCAGGGCCTCTTCACCAGTAGCGCTGTGGAAGTTGATATCTCGATCTGAAATGTTGTGATCTTCTGCCATCACAGCTGAAAGTTCTACTACCGATTTCAATTCACGGATGTTGCCTGGAAAAGGGTAAGCCAATAATTTATTTTGCGCTTCGGGTGAGATCTTGAATTTGTTCAATTGGTTCTCCTTACTGAATTGATCGAGAAAATACCTGGCGAGGATAATGGTGTCTTGGCCGCGGTCACGCAGCGGAGGAAGGTGCACAGGCAAGCCCAAAAGTCGATAGTACAGGTCTTCACGAAATCTACCAACTTTAGCTTCTTCGGCTAAGTTGCGGTGGGTGGCTACAATCACTCGCACATCCAATTTAACAACCTGGTTGCTACCAATTCGGGTAATTTCTTTTTCTTGTAGAACCCGGAGCAATTTAGCTTGGAGACTAATTTCCATTTCTCCAATTTCATCGAGAAAAATAGTTCCTCCTTCGGCTTCTTCAAATTTCCCAATTCTCCGATTTGCCGCACCGGTGAAAGCTCCTTTCTCATGCCCAAACAATTCGCTTTCAACGAGGTCCCGAGGAATGGCCGCCAGATTGACAGCAATAAAAGGTTTGTCTTTTCGTTTTGAGTTGTAATGAATAGCCTTGGCCACGAGTTCTTTTCCGGTTCCCGTTTCTCCAGTGATCGAAACAGTGATTTGTGTTTTTACCGCTTTTTCTAAAAGGGCGAATACTTTTTTTATTGCTTCGCTGCTGCCGATAATGCTCTTTTCAAATTCATACTTTGCGGAAATTTCTTCTTTCAGCCGGCCGATTTCACGGATCAAAAATGATTTGTTTCTTGCATTCTTGATGCTGTTTAAAATCCGATCTTTGGCCTCTTCATCCTTAGTGATATAATCGAATGCTCCGAGCTTGAGCAGATCTACGGCAGTCCCTATTTTTTCCTGTGCCGAAATAATGATCACGCTAATATCAGGGTCAAATTCTCGGATTGCTTTCAATACCTTTTCACCAGGCATGTCAGGTAAGCTGTAATCCAGTGTGATCACGGCCGGTTTTTTGTGGAGATGACTAACGCAGTCCTTCCCATTTGAAAAAAACTCGGTTTCAAAGTCGGGATCCAGACTCAACACGTAGCGGAGGAATTTGGTGTAGGTGGGATCATCCTCGACTACGAATATTTTAATTGGCTCTTTTTCGTACATAGGTAAAAGAATAGCTAATTTGAAAGTATATTTAGAGTCTAAAGTTTTAAAATTTACGCTAATTAAATCACTTTTACAGAATATAATTTTTTAATGAAATGATTTCGGTGTTTAATAGCCTTTCACAAATTGAGCAAGAGTTGGTATATAAAGCACCTATTTTGGTGTCTATCCTTATCGCGGGCGCAGATGGTGATATTGACCGCAAGGAGATTCAAGAAGGAATTGTACAGGCAAAGAAAAGACAGAAATACGGGAATTTTGAGTTGAAGGGATTTTATGAAGAAGTAGAAACAGACTTTGAAGATAAGTTAAAGATCCTTTTGCAAAGTTATCCCAGTGAAGTCGCCAAACGCAATTTGCTAATTGAGAAAGAACTTTCTCAATTGAATAGCTTACTCCCAAAACTAAAAAACGATTTTGCCCTTCAATATTATCACAGTCTTTGTGCATTAGCGTTAAAGATCGCCCAATCCTCGGGTGGCCTTTTAGGGATGAAAACAATTGGTGATGCAGAGGCGCTTTATGTGAAGTTGCCGATGATCAAAGACCCCTCAATCAATTAAATGCCAACACGAGAAACCCAGATCTTTGGAAGTTCCGTTGTGCCCTTCCGATTGGTTTTTATTATGTGGTTTGTTTTTAGCTTCGAATTTTATTTTGGAGTTGATTTAGGATTTCTTGGAATTTACCCCCGCACCCTCCATGGTCTTCTCGGAATCTTTTTTGCGCCAATGATCCATGGCAGCCTAGGGCATTTAGTGTCCAATACCTTCCCATTGCTTTTCCTGGGAACCTTGCTGTATTTCTTTTATGACCGGATTGGCGGCATTGTTTTTTTTCGGTGTTACTTTATCACCAATATTTTGGTTTGGTTACTGAGCCCACGTTTATCCTACCACATCGGAGCGAGTGGATTAATTTATGGTCTCGCGGCCTTTTTAATTTTATTTGGTATCCTTCGTCAGGATTTTTTATCACTGACGATCTCTATCGTGATCATGTTCTTTTATGGAAGCGGGATGTTGTATGGAATATTTCCTTCAGATCCTCGTATTTCGTGGGAGGCTCATTTGTTTGGTGCCTTGACAGGCGCGGTGACCGCTTTTAATTTAGCAGGAAAAAAAATTCGCTAATGGATGCTTCAGCAAAAAAGATTTTAGACAAACTCAAAACCGGGAAATATGATCCGGTTTATCTTTTGCAAGGGGAGGAAACCTACTACATCGATTTGATTTCGGATTATATCGAACAGCATGCACTGATTGAATCCGAAAAGAGTTTCAATCAGGTGGTGGTTTACGGGAAAGATTCTCCGATGGCCTCCATACTCACCAACGCGAAACGTTTTCCGATGATGGCCGAACGCCAGGTGGTGATTGTGCGCGAAGCCCAGGACATCCCCGACTTGAACAAGGAAACTGGCGCTAAAATGTTGCTTGATTACCTCACTAATCCGGCACCCACTACCGTGCTGGTACTCTGCCATAAAAACAAAACCTTAGACAAGCGGAAAGAATTGGGCAAGAAAGCTGATAAACTTTGCGTGTCCGCTACATTTAAAAAACCCTACGACAATCAATTGGTTGATTTTGTGGTGGCGTATGTCAAGCTAAAGAAACAGGCTATTGATGAAGATGCAGCCCGTATTTTGGCTGAGTATGTGGGAAATGACCTGAACCGATTGGCTAACGAGGTGGATAAAGTTTTGATCAGCCATGATCAGAAGGCAACCATCACGATCACGGAAGTGATGACCAAGGTGGGGATCAGTCGCGAGTATAATATTTTTGAACTGCAAAAAGCACTAATCAGCAAAGACTGGTTTCAGGTCGCGAAGATTGCCACTTATTTTGAAGCGAATACCAAGAAAAATCCGGCTATCCCGATGGTCGCTTTTTTGTATTCTTTCTTTAGTAAAGTATTAGCGGCTCATGGAGTTTCCGATCGGTCTCCGCAGGGACTAACATCGGCTTTAAAGATCAGCCCCTATGCCGCCAAAGATTACGTAGCAGCCTTGCAGCGTTACCCTGCCAACAAAGCACTCGAAATAGTTTCGTTACTCAGTGCTGCTGACCTGAAACTTAAAGGTGTTAACTCTGGCAGTGAAGGGGAGGGGCAAATACTCAAAGAGCTGGTGTTTCGGATGATGGTGTAGCTTTTTGACTTTTTGCCGTATATTCGTTTCCCTTTTATTTTTTTGTACCTTTGGGTCTATGTTTTCATGCGTTATCTTTTGAAATTTTTTGCATGGATTTATTTTTTAAACTGAAGGTCATAATAAAATCAACTTCAATAAGTTTTAACGAGAAACTTTGGATGAAGAGTTTTCCGCTACTTGTTTTGTTTCTGTCCACCAGTGCGTTTGCGCAAGATGTGTTGATGCAGCAGCGGGCAGCACGTCTTTTTAAAACTGGTGAAGAGTTAATAGTTCAAAATCAATATGCGGCTGCCAGCGAAAATTTTAATGAATACCTCGCAACCTCTCCCCGGGAAGGAACGCAAAAGCAAGATGCCGAGTATTACCGCGGTATTTGCTCCTTAAACCTTTATCATACCGATGCCGAAAAGCAACTTCAGGATTTTATTGACAACAATCCATCCAGCCCAAAAGCCGCTGTTGCCTACTCAGAGCTGGCTAATTTCTTTTACACTGAAAAAAATTACAAGAAAGCTGCGGGCTACTTTGACAAGTCAGATTTTAATGCCCTGACATCTTCGCAGCGAAGTGAAGCTCATTTTCGATGGGGTTACAGTTTGTTCAGTCAAAAGATTTTAAAAGACGCGCTTGACCAATTCAACTTTATAAAAACACAAGGTGGTCAGTACGGCCCTGCCGCCAGTTATTATGCTGGGTTTGTGGAATATAGCCAGGCTGACTATACAGATGCACTGACAGACCTAAAGCGTGCGGAATCGGCCAGATCATACGCGGCTATTGTGCCATACCTTGTAGCCAACGTATATTATAAACAAAAGGATTATGATGCGCTGATCGCCTATGCCACTTCCGTGAGCACGCGCGAGGATCTTTCTAATGCGGAGGAAATTGCCTTGTTGGCAGCCGAGGCATACTACAAGAAAGGGAACTACAAAAGTGCGCTAGCCGGCTATGATCAATATTTGAAGGAGAACGAAAAGACAGCCGCCAAAAGCGTTTTGCTAAGGGCAGGCTATTCTGCTTTTGTGCTGGACGAGGATGCGAAAGCATTAGACTACCTAACAAATTCCTTTGTTAAGCCCGATTCGGTAGGATCCTTTGCATCGTATTATCTCGGTCAACTTTATTTGAAAACCAACCAGAAGCCGATGGCCCTCACCGCTTTTGACATTGCGAGGAAATACAAGGGAGATACAAAATTAGAAGAAGAGGCTTCCTTTCAATTTGACAAGATTTCCTACGACTTGGGTAAAACGGATCAGGCGATCAATGGGTTTGAAAAAATATTAAAGCTTTACCCAAACAGCATCCACGCAACAGAAATAAAGGAGCTGCTTTCACAAGCCTATGTTAATGCCAATAACTATAACAGGGCAATAGAATATATTGAATCGTTGCCTAACCGAACCCCTGCTGTTGAGCGAGCCTATCAAAAGGCGACCATGTTGAAAGGAATTGAGGTTTTCAATAACGATGATTATGCTCAAGCGATTCAGTATTTTGAAAAATCATTGCAACATGGAACAGATAAAGACTACCGCGCTGAAGCCAGCTTTTGGTGTGGTGAGGCTTACTCAGTGGATAAGCAGTACGATCTGGCGGCAAAAAAATATCTCCAAGTAGTTGAAGAAAGTAAAGATCTGCCATTGCTCTTGAAAACAAGATATGGCTTAGGATATTGTTATTTTAATTTGAAACAATACGATCGCGCCCTTTTTAGCTTTAAAGAGTTTGTTGCCAAATCCGCCAACAACCAACCCAACCTTGCTGATGGCACACTACGATTAGCCGACTGTTATTATGTAGCCAAATCGTATGAAGATGCTTTGGTTTATTATCGAAAGGCCATAGCACTTAATACGCCTGATAAGGATTATGGGCACTTTCAGTCTGGGATTATATATGGAATTTTACGCAAGTATCCTGAAGCCAGAACGGAACTTGGGTTGGTCATAAAGGATTACAGCACTTCGCGTTTTGTGGATGAGGCGAGATTCCAATTGGCACAGCAGGAGTTTGAGCAAGGCCATTATGACTTAGCGGTCAACGGATATACTTCATTAATAACGGCCAATCCCTCTTCGCGATTCACGCCCTATGCTTATGTGCGCAGGGCGGCCGCGAATTTTAACTTAAAGGAATATAATAAGACCGCACAGGATTATATTAAAGTGATTGAAAACTATGGAGACCATCCAGTGGCTAAAGATGTATTGCTGCCTCTTCAAGAGGCATTAAACCTTTCATCGAGGTCGGGAGAGTTTGATAAATACCTGGCGCTTTACAAGAATGCGAACCCTGATGCCAAAGGTATTGAAAGGGTGGAGTTGGATGCTGCCAAGAATCTTTATTTCAATCAGAACTACGCGAATGCGATCAAAAGCTTTGAGCGCTTTGTCAGTTCGTATCCAGAAAGTCCTCAACTTACCGAAGCAAAATATTATGAAGCAGAGTCCTATTATCGCTTGGGAGATTTCGCCAAAGCGTTGACGTTGTATTATGATCTATTGCCCGACCGAAATTTTGCGATGGCAAGCAAAGTAACTGGCCGGATAGCCGAATTAGAATTCAATCAAGGGAATTACAAAAAATCAATAACCTCGTTCAATTCATTAGCCACCGAAGCCACTAACAAAAAAGAACAGTACAATGCATGGAGTGGTCTGATGGAGTCGTACTATTTGCTGAATGAATATGATTCTGTCGAGAAATACGCAAAAGTAATTCTGGACAAAGGAAGTGTGAATGCAGGTGCGCAGAACAAGGCTTCACTTTTTCTTGGAAAAGCAGCGATAGGAAAAGGGGATTACGAAACCGCAAAGGATGAATTACTCAACACAATTAATGCTGCCCAAGATGACAATGGGGCTGAAGCGAAATATCGGCTGGCCGAAATATTCTATAACACAAAAGATTACAAGCAGTGCTACCAGACGTTGCTTGGCCTAAACACCGACTTTTCATCGTACACCAAGTGGGTTGGCAAATCCTACTTGCTGATGGCTGATTATTTTTTGGCGACCGATAATTCCTTTCAAGCAAAAGCTACACTGCTGTCACTCATTGATAATTTCCCATCCGCCGAAGTGAAAAGTCAAGCTTCTGAAAAGTTAAAAAAAATACAAGAGGGGGAACAGCAAAATCAACAACCTGTGAAGCGTGACACCGTGGGGAAGGATAAGAATTAAAAAAGATGCATAAAACGCTACACGATAAAAGAAATAGGGTATCAGCGATCAGATGTCGAATGGGGGTGACAGGCTTCTTCCTTGCCGCTTTCGTTTTTATCGCTTCACCGATTTTAGGGCAAGAGGAGATGAAGAAAGCAGGGGAGGGCGAAATTGAGAAAGTGGAAATAGAAATTGTAAAAAACAGAGAGGTTACTGTGCCATCGGCAGCTCGCAATTTTGAGAAGGTGCCACCGCGAGTAAGCGAGACCATCAAACCCGAAATCACTTACCAGTTTAAAAATCTTCCTATTCTGGTTTCTGATTATACACCCGTGCTTCGCCCTCTGCGGCTAAAACCTGAATCCATAGCAAAAATTTATGGTAATTACATCAGTGTTGGGCTTGGTAATTATTCCTCCCCCTACGCAGAAGCATACCTTTCCAACAAAAGGAATAAGAACAAAAGCTATGGCATGAAGTTCTTTCATCGTAGCTTTATGAATGGCCCAGTCGATGGCCATAACTCAGCAAGTGGTCATACCGAATTTCGTGTGTTTGGGAAAACGATGAATGACCATGTCGCTCTTGGCGGCTTTGCCAATGTAGAAAATACAGCGACCTATTTTTACGGCTACCAACCTGGGCTTTCGATTGATCGAAATTCTATACGCCAAGATTATAACATAATAAGCGTAGGTGGTCAATTGGAAAATGCCAAACTTTCTAATTTTAAATACGATTTAAAGGCAGGGTACAGTTACCTTACCGACCATTATGCGGCAAGGGAAAACGAGATGAACTTGAATTTTTCTAGCCAATATAAAATTGATGCTAACAGGAGAATAGTTATCAATTCAGATTATTATTTAATGGATCGAAAAGATGCCTTGGTGGCGGCTAAAGCCAGGCAGATTTTAAAAATTAAACCTGCCTATCAATTTTCTCCAATGGAGAAACTTCAATTGACGGTTGGCGTAAATGCTGTGGTAGAGAATGATACGATTGGCAAGCAAAGCGGACTTCATTTTTACCCAAATCTTGTAGCCACTTATCAACTCGCTCCTTCCATAGAAGGGTACGCAAGCCTTTCAGGTGATGTGGATAAGGTTTCGCTGCACTCCCTTTCACGCGAAAATGTCTGGGTTAACTCTAATATAAATTTATTTAACACCAATCGCACATTGGAATTTCTTGCTGGCTTGAAGGGAAAAGTAGGAGGGAAAGTTTCTTTCGGAACAGGGGTTTCTTTTGCCTCCCTAAAGAATCTTTATTATTACCAAACAGACACCGGCAAGAACCAATCGAAGTTCAATATTTTTTATGACAACGGAAGCACACAACGTACGAACCTGTTTGCTGAATTAGGCTATGCCAATGAGGTTTTGAAGTTAAATGCGCGGGGCGATTATTTTTCCTATTCTTCTGCAATCGCTGACCAAATTGCAAACCGCTATTCCCTTTTGGGTAATAATTTTGGAACTGGAGCGCTCCAACGCCCTACTTACCGGGTGGCCCTAAACTCCTCTTTTAATATTTACGACAAACTTTTACTGGGTGTTGATTTCATCGCTCAGGGAGGAATCAAAGCTCTTGATTTAGAGAGAAAAAAAATGACTCTGCTGAATCCTGCATTGGATTTGAATTTTAAAGCCAATTATTTAGTGTCGAAGCAATTTTCGCTTTTTCTTAATTTTAATAACCTATTGTCCAGCAATTACCAGCTCTATCTGAACTACCCGGTAAGAGGATTTCAAGTATTGGGTGGAGCCAGTTGGAGTTTTTAGAGTTGATTATGTTCAAGGAAATTCCGTTATTGTTGTCTTAACATTAAGTTAAAATACCCAAACTATGGCAAAAACTAATGATGATGCTGAAAAAGAACCTCATGAGGAGGATAACTTCGGCCTTCCTGAAATTGAATATAAACCCCTAGCTCAACTTGACGAGACCTCAAAATCGGTTGAAGAACCTGCCCAAGAGGAAGCGAAGCCCTTGAACGATGGGTCAGAAGAAGATTCTGATTCTGTGGATGCGGTTTATGATGACGAAGAAGAAGGCAGCTCTAAAGCACCTGTTGTTATTGGCATTATTATCGTTTTGGTTTTGCTTGTCGGTGGGTATATGATTTACCGATATGTGTACAAACCCAAGCAAGAAAAGGCAAGGCTTGAGCAGTTGGCCAAAGTGAAAGCTGAGGCTGACCGGAAGGCAGAAGAAGAACGCCAAGCAAAGCTTGCCGAAGAAGAACGATTAAAAAAGGAAGCTGAAGTAAAAGCCAAGCCAGTTGATGGAACAATTGAAACATTGACCCAGCGTACCGGTCATTATTTTGTCATTATTGCTAGCTCAATTGATGGTGACTTATCTATGGATCAGGCCAAAAAATTAAGTGCAAAAGGGATAAGCAGTAAAATTATTCCGCCTTTTGGTAAATGGAAATTTTATCGGCTTGGTATTGGCGATTTTGATTCGTTTGCGACCGCTCAATCTAGTGCCGATGCCTCAAAGGCTGAATATGGCGATGCGCTTTGGGTAATGAAATATTAATGAAAATGGAGCGCTGGGAGGATAATAAAAATAAAAGAATTGCATTCCTGGTTTCCATAGGGCTTCATGCGGGTCTGTTTTTGTCTTTTTTATTTCTCATCTCCTGGCGTGCACCTTACCCGCCTGCTCCTGAATACGGGGTGGTGTTAAATTACGGTACTGATGATCAAGGTGGTGGAGATATTCAACCCGATGTTCCTGTTGGGAATGCTCAAGTAGACAACAGCAAAGAGCAGGCTAAGGTGGAGGAGAATAATCAAGTGCAGCCCGATAAAACCGCAACACAGAAAGAGGAGATAAAAGAAGAAAAATCAGAGGCTTCGCTTTCCGATGAGAACAGTCCGGTTACCGTAAAATCAGAAAAGAAGAAATTGGAAACCAAGCCCATCGAAAAAGTTGAAAAAAAAGACGAGCCAAAAAAGGAAACAAAGAAAGCGCCAGAGAATAAGCCTGTAGTAAAAAAAGAAGCTATTTATTCTGGTGACACGGGGTCGAAGAAAGGGGATAGTAACCAAAGCCAGGGTGACGATCCTGATAAAGTGGGCGATAAAGGAAGCCCAGAAGGCAAGCTTGACGCCAATGCACTTTATGGAAAAGCCGGTGGCGGAGGAGGTGGTGACGGCTTTGGTTTGGCAATGTCGGGTTGGGAATGGGCTAGCAATCCCAAAATACCTGAGCTGCCTGATAATGAAAATGGGAGAATCGTATTTGAAATTGAGTGTGATGCAAATGGTGAAATCACCAGTATTGTCACGACCGATCGGGGGCTTAGTCTCAAGGCTGAACAGATGTTAAAATCTGAAATCATGAAAAATTCGTTGATTCGAAAGACTTCAAACGGAAAGACGCCAGAGAAGTCCAAAGGACAGGTCGTTTTCGTATTAAAAACGAAATGAGCATCTTGCCATGAATATTGTTTGTAGTGTTTAATAGGCCTATTTCCCTTTATTCTAAACTTTTCCTTTTTTTTTGCTTGGTTGTTCTGAGCCTTGAAAGTCAGGCTCAAATTAATCTGGAGAAAAAAGATTCCATCAATCGCCTTGGCAAAAAAAGAAAGCTTTTTGCCTTCCCTGCTGTTATTTATTCACCCGAGACTACCTTGGCTTTTGGGGCGGCCGGAAATTTCTATTTTAAACTCGGCAAAGACAACACCGTTCGTACTTCTTATGTGCAAGGTTTGGGACTTTACACGCTGCGTCATCAGGCCGTATTGGGCTTGGAAAGCTCTATTTTTTTTCATGATGAACGTTATATTCTAAAGACAAAAGCTTCTTCAAGTTATTTTCCTGATCGTTTTTGGGGCTTGGGAAACGATACGCCAAATGGAAACCTCGAGTATTATACGGTCGGCCAGTATTACTTTTTTTCGCAGCTTCTGCGCAAAACGTATAAGAGCCTTTTTTTGGGGCTCGCCTACGAGACGCAAAATGTTTTTTCTTTTGAATATGGTTCTGGTATTGCCCGAGGCAAAAGCATTTTTGATACTGAATCTGTCCCTGGAAGGTTCGGCAGTTTAGTTTCTGGCGTAGGTCTTGTGGCTTTCTGGGATACCAGAAATAATGCCTTCAGTCCAAGTAGGGGATTTTATTTTTCTTACTATGTCAATAATTTTTCTTCCTTTTTTGGCAGTTCGTTCGCCTACACTTCGCAGGCCATTGATGTCAGAAAATATTTCCTGCTTAGAAAAGGCCAGGTGCTTGCCTTTCAATTTGTTTTAAATACAAACGATGGTGACGTGCCCCTGCGAAGTATGTCCAACATTGGCAGTAACTCTATGCTAAGGGGATATTACGAAGGTAGATTCACGGATAAGGATCTAATTGGCATCCAGGCTGAACACCGGATACCTTTGATTGGTCGTTTTGGGATGGTCGTGTTTGCGGCTACTGGAAGGGTGGGAAGTAAAACTTCAGACCTTTTTGTATTGGAGCGCCTAAAGCCTTCGTTTGGAACGGGACTGCGCTATGCTATCGATAAAAAAGAAAAGCTTAACCTCCGTCTTGACGCGGGCTTTGGAAGGCGGTCAAACGGTTTATACTTTAATATTACGGAAGCCTTCTAAGGATTTGTTTTGTATAAACCTGCTGCTATGGTTTCAATTAGGGCTTTAGGCAAAAGATAAGTAAGCTGAACGGAAATCCAATTTGTAAAACCTGGAATGACTTCCGATTTATGATGAAACATTCCGTTGACAGCAGTTTTTGCCACTTGGTCGGCCGTCATGCTGAATTTTTCTGCGCGGTCTTTTAATATTTGCATTCCCGCTCGATCTATAAAATTAGTAGAAGTAGCGCCCGGGCTTAGGCAGGTAACGGAAATATTGGTCCCCATCAATTCTTTTCGCAAACCCCTGGTGAATAGCACCACGAACGATTTAGAGGCTGCGTAGGTTGCCAAGGTAGGCACGGCTTGATAGGCGGCCGTACTCGCCACATTTAAAATATAGGATTCAGGGTGTTTCCTTAACTCTGGAATCATCATGTGGCAAAGCTCTGTAAGCGTAATCATGTTTAACTGCATCATGTTACTTAGCTGCGCTATCGGAGTTTTCTCAACATTGCCCCAAATTCCGTAACCCGCATTATTTACAAGAATAGTCACGTCAAATCCGTTTTTCATGATCCAGTCGTGTACTAATTTGGCACTGCCGGGGACGGAGAGATCAAGACTTAAGAATTCGACCTTGACTTTGTGTTTTTCAATAATATCCTTTTTTGCTGCCGCAAGATTTTTTTCCGATCGGGCAACGAAAAGAACATCAATTTTGCGTTTCGCGAATTCGTGCGCCAGGCACAAGCCGATACCACCACTTGCACCAGTGATTAGAGCAAAAGCCATTCTTTCATTTATTTATTGGTGATGGAAATCAGGCGCTGGTAAAACAAAGGTTTACTGTTTTCATCGCGAGGAAGATGTTTCCCGGTTACGATGGGCACATACATCACCCTTCTTCTGCTTTGCTCCCCGGTGTAAGGTGATCGCGCCACACGATGCCACAAACGGCCATCATGCACGGTCAAGTCTCCGGCCTCTACATTTAAGCCCAGTTCTTTTTTATCGGGTTTGTGACTAATGAAATAAATTTTTTTGAACAGCATCGTGCCAATGCCTTTGTTGTGCGTGCCGGGAATCAACCGGAGCCCACCGTTGTCGGTGGTGGAGTTATCAAGATGAATGCCCACATTGAGCATAGGCATAATCTTTTGCCCTTGAAAAATATCGCGCAACGCGTCCGTATGCCAGCCTAGCTGACTATAATTACTTGCTACGGTGTTGATGTAATGATTAAATACTAGGCCATCTTTTTCGGATTCCCCAATTCGGCAGTCGGCAGAACCAATCAATTCAAATAATCCCTTCAACCGACTATCTTTTAGTATGTTGGCAAACATGGGGCTATGCTGGTTGATGAAAGCAAATCGCTGTACGATTTTTTTTCCATTTACGTCTGTACCATATTTTATGGGTACTCCGTTAATCGTCTTAAAATCCTTGCTTACCCATTCATCTTGAATGTTTTCGGCTTCGCGAAGTAATTCCAGTACTTTTTCTTTTGGAATGAAATTCTTGAAATGGATAAACCCATTTTTTATAAAAAATGCTTTTTGTTCTACAGATAAATTCTCCTGTAATTGAAAAACGGGGTAAGTGTTTTGTGGATGATTTTTGCCATTGCTCCCGTTGGAGATTGTCTGTTCTTCAGTTCCGCTCAAATCCATTTTTGTTTATCCTTATTAATAGAAAGTTGGCACTAAGTTAATACAATTTTAACAATACGTTGATAAGGCCAGGTAAAAGCAGTTGCCCCATTACTTTAAGCAGTTTAGGGTTGGCTGATTACCTGATTGGGTAACGATTCTTCTTTGTTGGGGGATTTTAAAGACTACCCTGGAATTGAACCAATTAAAAAATTGGAAAACCGACAAGGTAATCACTGGAGCTGCCAACAAGTCAATTGAATAATGTACTCTCTGCCAAGCAAGAAAAACGGCCACGATAATGGTTGAAGAAAACAGTATCCACTTTAACAAGTGGCGCTCTTCAAGCAGGAAAAGTAGAAATAGCAAGGAGACGTGACCAGAAAAGAACAAATCCTTTACATAGATAGGTTGGCCGTAGGCGACCTTGGTAAGAAAGGGATCATTTAATGGGATGATGCCTTCCGGGGCTTCTAGGGTAAATAAATAAAGTGTAACAATCCGGAGAAAATTCACCACAACATAGACTTGCAGCACCACTAATATCTTTTTGGGTTTTTTAAAATTATTGATAAAGGTAATGGCTGTACAAAAATAAAGGGCTATAAATATTTCAGTTGACCAATTATGTGGGGTAAAAAGGGATAAAATAGGATCGTTCAACCGAACGCCAGGTTTGTCTAAAAGCACATGATTAAAAAAGTAGGGGAGATACAGCACAAATAGGGCTAACCCTAAAAAACTCAGCAGTAAATAAATTCGGAACTGCATGTTTTTAAGTTCCTCACTCCAGTCCTTAAGCATTCTAATCGATTAGTTCAATTAAAAAATAATTTTTCTTTCCTTTTTGCACTAACAAAAAACGATGTTGCAAAAATTCATAATCCGGATTTTTAGTTCCATCTTCTACTTTTTGTTTGTTGATACTTACACCACTGGCCGCAATCATTTTCCGGGCCTCACCCTTTGAAGAAAATATTTTTCCTTGTGTTACTTCCGAAAGAAGCTCAACAACGGAGGAGCAGGATTGATAGGTTGATTTCGAAATGCCTATTTGAGGGATACCTTCGAATACGCTAAGGAAGGTATCCTCGTCAAGGTTTAGCAAATCTTCGGTAACCGAGTTGCCAAATAAAATCGAAGATGCTTTTATGGCCTTTTCTACATTCGCTTGTGAATGCACTCTTGCCGTTATGTCTTTGGCTAGTGCATTTTGAAGTACTCTTAAGTGAGGCGACTGCATGTGTTCCGCAATCAATGCATCGATTTCGATTTTATTTTTTTGGGTAAAAATTTTTATAAAGCTGGCCGTGTCTTCATCAGAAGCATTAAGCCAGTATTGATAGAACTTGTAGGGTGAGGTTTTCTTAGGATCGAGCCACACATTGCCTTGTTCGGTTTTTCCGAATTTAGTACCGTCTGCTTTTTTGATTAGGGGGGTAGTCAAGGCGAAAGCTTCGCCACCATCTTTTCTGCGTATTAATTCTGTGCCGGTTACAATGTTGCCCCACTGATCGGAACCGCCCATTTGAAGTTTGCAATTTTTGTTTTTAAAGAGCCAATAAAAATCATAGCCTTGCACAAGTTGGTAGCTGAATTCAGTAAAGGAAAGGCCTGTTTCCAAACGATTTTGTACCGAGTCTTTCGCCATCATATAGTTTATGGAAAGGTGTTTTCCTACATCTCGTATGAAATCAAGAAAACGAAGCTCCTTGAACCAATCATAATTATTCACCATCTCAGCGCTATTGGCAGAAAGAGAAAAATCAATAAACTTCTCAAGTTGCTTTTTTACACAATCCTGGTTGTGCTGCAAGAGATCTTCAGATAATAGATTTCGCTCTGCTGACTTCCCCGAAGGATCGCCCACCATTCCGGTCGCTCCACCTACCAGGGCGAAGGGTTTATGGCCTGCACCTTGAAAATGTACCAAGGTCATGATCTGCACCAAGTTTCCAATATGCAACGAGTCGGCTGTGGGGTCAAAGCCAATATAACCAGCCGTTCTTTCTTTAAGTAACTGCTCTTCTGTTCCGGGCATGATATCGTGCAGCATGCCGCGCCATCGAAGTTCTTCAACAAAATTCTGCTTCATATAGTGAACTACAAAATGCAAATATAAAAGGAGGAGAGAAGATTTTGGTAATTATTATCTTTGTCCAACAAAATGAAAGGATAAATACCTTTCCTATGAAGAAAAACACCGAGATTACTATTAGCCCTGAAGAGGCGTTTGATGAAACACGCTTCATGCCTACCTTATACAAAAAAGTAAAGGCTAATCCTGAGCAAGTATTTCTTCGTCCAGTAAGAAGATCGATTGATGCCAGAGGCAAAAATGTACTAGTAAAAGTACAGGTGGAACTCGTACCAATCGGTAAACAAACTTCTGGCTTTCATAAAAGGGATTATCCTTTCGTGAGGGATAAGCCACGGGTGGTTATTGTGGGCACTGGGCCATCAGGTTTGTTCGCGGCCTTGCGCTTAATTGAATTGGGTATGAAGCCAATCCTTTTCGAGCGCGGCAAAGATGTGCAGGCGCGCAGGCGTGATATTGCTGCAATTAATAAAGAACATGTTGTTAACCCTGAATCAAACTATTGTTTTGGCGAGGGAGGGGCAGGTACGTATTCTGATGGCAAGCTCTACACCCGCTCAACGAAGCGTGGTGATGTAAACCGGATCTTGGAAATATTCATTCGGCATGGCGCCAGTGAGGAAATTTTGTTTGACGCCCATCCGCATATTGGCACCAATAAACTTCCCCAAATTGTAGCGGCATTACGCGAAACCATTCTTCAGGCTGGAGGTGAAATTCATTTTGAAGCTAAGATGGTCGATTTAATTTTGTCTTTTGATGAAATAGAAGGCGTGATCACCGCAGACGGGACATCCCATAAGGGTGAAGCGGTGATCTTGGCCATTGGGCATTCTGCCCGTGATATTTACCATTTGTTGCATCAAAAAAAAGTCCAGATAGAAGCCAAGCCTTTTGCTATTGGCGTGAGGGTGGAGCACCAACAAAACCTCATTGACAAAATTCAATATCATTGTGCAATAGACCGTGGTAAATTTCTTCCGGCTTCTTCCTATTCCTTGGTTCATCAAGCAAAAGTGGCGGGCGTAGAAAGAGGTGTGTTTTCATTCTGTATGTGTCCAGGAGGATTCATTGTCCCTGCCGCAACAGCCCCTGGCGAAGTGGTTGTAAATGGAATGAGCCCTTCCCGAAGGGACTCAAGATTTGCCAACTCCGGAATTGTGGTAGCAGTAGGTGAAAGGGATTTTAAGCCGTTTGAAAAATACGGTCCGTTGGCCGGTATGCATTTTCAGATGGAAGTGGAGCGGAGAGCCTGTTCGCTAGCAGGAAATAAACAAAGTGCACCAGCCCAAAGGCTCATGGATTTTGTTGACGAAAGAAGTTCGAGTTCATTATTGGAAACTTCCTACCAGCCGGGACTTTGTTCGGTTGAATTAAAAGAAGTGCTTCCTGACTTTGTTTTCCAAAGTTTAAAACAAGGTTTCCGGAACTTTGGCAGTATGATGAAGGGTTATATGACCAACGAGGCTCAAATTGTGGGAGTGGAGAGCCGAACTTCCTCCCCGGTTCGTATTCCGAGGGATAAGCAAACGCTGGAACATCCGCAGATCAAAAGGCTATTCCCCTGTGCAGAAGGCGCTGGTTATGCAGGAGGCATCGTGTCTGCTGCCATGGATGGCGAACGTTGTGCTGAATCAGTAGTAGGTAGGTATTTAAAAAAATAAGAATTGAAAAAGACCGTCATCATTGGGGCGACCGAGAATAAGTCGAGGTACGCTTTTCTAGCAGCGCAGATGCTTCACGAGAACGATATTGAGTTTATTCCGGTTGGCATAAAACGAGGCAATGTACTAGGTAATGAAATTCTTGACTTAAGAAATAAACCATCAATAGAAAATATCGACACCATTACGTTGTATATTAATGCTGGGCATCAGCCTGAATGGTATGACTATTTGATAAAATTAAAACCGAAGAGAATAATTTTTAATCCAGGTACAGAGAACCCTGATTTTGAAAAAATATTGGAGGAAAATAGCATTGAGGCTGTAGAAGCCTGCACACTGGTGATGCTGCGTTCCAACCAATATTGACTTGATTCTTGGTAAGCGGAATTTTACTGCCGTACTTTTGAATCCTTGTTGGCTTTTGCGTAGCGTGCTATGGCGCCTACGCAAATCACTTTCCATTTCCCATCTTTCTTTTCCAACACTCTAATCTGAGAGGTTTCATCATGATCGATTTCGTCTTTCACTTTTTGTACAAAATGTACATAAGCACCATTACCAAATATTTTGAAGTCTACCCAGTCGTTAATGATTTCTGCTTTAGAAGGTTTCGATGTTTTAAAATAATGGTCAAATGTCTTGACGAGTCCATCCCAACCGGTTATGTAACTTGTGGCGGTTGAATCCGAATACGACCAGTAGGCATAGGGGACCTTTGACCAGCAATCTTCCCAATTTTTTTGGTCTACATTAAAAAAAGATTGGGTCTCTTTAGAAATCACGGCTTTAATCTCTGCGATATCTTTGGTTTGAGCCATTGCGGGCGCAAGACCAAAACTCACAGCAAATAGAACGAACGCAAGAATTTTGAAGGTTTTCATGATAGGGGCTTGTTTAAAGTGTCATTGAAATATACTAAGTAATTTATTAATATGAAACGAATCCGTGATTTTTGTCAGCGGAATCAATGAGATTAGTCAGTTGTAGACCAGTTTTGGTTTCTTTAAATTGGATCAACTAAAACCACCTTTTATGAAAACCAATGAAAATATAATTCCAATAAAAAAAATGATGGTTCACCCAAATAAGAAAGTAAAACTGAAAGACTTCGACACAAGCTATAAAGGCAAGATATTGGATAAGCAGGTTTCAGAAAAGATGTTGGAGTCAAGCCGAAAATATTTATCCGAAGTGCAAGACAAGTTATATGCACATAACCGGTACAGTGTACTAATAATTTTTCAGGCGATGGATGCCGCGGGAAAGGATGGGGCTGTGAAGCACATTATGTCGGGGTTCAATCCACTTGGTGTGAAAGTATATAGCTTTAAGGCACCCAATGCGTTTGAACTCGATCACGATTACCTTTGGAGACACGAAATTGCTTTGCCCGTTCGGGGTGAAATTGCTATTCATAACCGCTCGCACTATGAAAATGTTTTGGTCACCCGAGTTCATCCACAATGGATTCTCAATGAAAATATTCCTGGGATTGAATCGGTTGAAAAAGTGAACGCCAAATTTTGGGAGGAACGATTTAAGCAAATCCGGAGGTTCGAAAAGAACCTGGCCGATAATGGAATGGTCATTATGAAATTCTTTCTTAACGTCTCCAAAAAGGAACAAAAGAAACGCTTCCTTGAGCGAATTGAAGATCCTGGAAAGAATTGGAAGTTTTCCCTCTCTGATTTAAAGGAACGTGTATTTTGGGATGATTATCAAAAGGCGTATGAAGAGGCCATGAGTGAAACTTCCACCGAGCATGCACCCTGGTTTGTTATCCCAGCAGACGATAAATGGTATGCCCGCTTGGCAATCGCTTCTATTATTTCAAAACATTTTGATAAATTGGAGCTTCGTTACCCGGAAGTAAGCCAGGCGCAGAAACAAGAGTTACAAAAAGCCAAACTGCAGCTATTGGGTGAGGAGAGTAAAAAGATAGAGAAACCAAAAAAGAAAAAAAGCAAACACACATGAAGAGAAAACTAAGAATGGGTATGATCGGGGGAGGCCTTACTTCCTTTATTGGGCCAATACACCGCAAAGCGGCAGGCATTGATGGTCAAATTGAGTTGGTATGCGGTGCGTTCAGTATCGATCCAGCGGAATCCATTGAAACCGGTAAGTCGCTTTACCTCGATCCGAGCAGGGTTTACAAAACCTATCCGGAGATGTTTGAAAAGGAAAATAAGCTCCCTGCTGATAAACGGATTGATTTTGTCAGTGTGGTGACGCCAAACCATGTTCATTATGCCCCTACAAAGTTGGCCTTGGAATCTGGCTTTCATGTGGTGGTAGAAAAACCCATTGCCTTCTCGCTGGAGGAAGCAAAGTCGCTTCAAAAGTTAGTAGATAAGACCGGGTTGATTCTTGCCTTGGCGCATACCTATACTGGTTACCCGATGGTAAAAGAAGCACGACAACTAATTAAATCGGGGCGAATAGGCAAAATAAGAAAAGTGTTTGTGGAATATCCGCAAGGATGGCTTTCTGGTCCTTTAGAAAAAACAGGCAATCTTCAAGCCTCCTGGCGCACTGATCCAAAGCAATCCGGAATGGGTGGCGCCATTGGCGATATTGGAACACATGCCGCGAACCTGGCGGAATATATAACGGGATCGGATATTACGGAAGTGTGTGCGATGCTCAATACCGTAGTTACCGGGCGGATGCTGGACGATGATACCTCTATGCTCATTAAGTTTGCAAATGGGGCGTCAGGGGTATTGCTGGCCACCCAGGTAGCCGCTGGTGAAGAAAACAACCTAAACATCCGCATCTATGGCGAAAAAGGCGGGTTGGAGTGGCGGCAAGAGGAGCCGAATACACTTGTGCTGAAATGGCTTGATAAACCAAAGGAAATTTTGAGAGCAGGTTGGAAGTATTTATCGGATGAAGCGAAGGCCTATATCCGCACCCCTCCAGGGCATCCTGAAGGCTACCTTGAAGCATTTGCCAATATCTATCGGTCTTTTTCCAACGCAGTGCATGACTATAAGCCAAATAAAAAAATTAAAGCTGAGAAATATGATTTTCCAGATGTGCACCATGGTGTGCGCGGAATGATTTTTGTGGAAACCGTGGTTAAATCAGCGCAGTCCAATAAAAAGTGGGTGAAGATAAAATAGGCCGAAATCACAATTGGTTTAACAGGATTCAGTTTCCAACCTCTAATTTTTTATGGTATGAATGGTTTCTTTGAACATCAATACTTGTCGTACAAAAAGAATCACATCAAGAATTTGCTAGCCTTGGCAAAAGCCGATGGTTTTGTACACGAGAAGGAGCAAAAAATGCTTTTCAAAATCGGCAAGCGGTATGGGCTAAAGGATCGTCAGGTTCATGAGCTCATGGCCAGTGATGAAAAATTTACTGTAAACGTTCCCGATAATTTTAACGATCAGATGAATGTGCTTTATGATCTCATGCTGATGGTATGGGCGGATGGTGTGGTAGAGAAAAAGGAAATCGCATTCTGTGAAAGTTTGGTAAAGAAGTTTGGAATGAAAAAGGATATTGTAAAGTGGTTGCTGCAGGAGGTTTTTGAAAGGGGCACACCTCCACCACCCGATGAATGGGAGGAAATGAAGCGAGAGGCGATGGAAAAGTTCGTGAAAAGTTAACGTTGCTGGCCTTTCTTATCGTGGAACGCTGCTCATTAAGGCAGCGTTTATTTTTAAATGACAGTGATTAAACATTTATCCTAAAAGTAAGTCATAATTATTCTTAGGCTTAATCGTTAAGTTTAAAAAAATAAGTGAAATTTGAACATCCATGGAAGAAGGGAAAAAGCTAACGACACAGGAGAAGGCGCTCCAAATTAATTTGCGCAAGGCTATTTACGGTTCTTTTGCTGAGGTAGGGGCAGGACAGGAGACGGCCGCTAATTTTTTTAAAGTGGGTGGTGCCAGTGGAACCATTGCCAAAACCATGTCCGCATACGACATGAAGTTCAGTGACGCTATTTACGGTGCCTGCGATCGCTATGTGAGCGAAAGTCGCCTGATCAGCATGATTGAGCACGAGTACCAACTTCTTCCTGAGCGGCTACCCCATCGCATTGATCAAACCCGGTTTTTCGCTTTTGCCGATACCGTGGAGATTTTAAATTTCGAACGGACTAACCAAGGTCAAGGATGGATGGGCATCCGGTTTCAACTGGTGCCCAATGGGACTTATAATGATTGCGTCATCCATGTAAAGTTGCATGACAACGACCAGTTGCAGCAGCAAGTGGCGCTAGGGATATTGGGTGTGAATCTGATTTACGCCTGCATGTTTCTGACTGATACCAACGAGATCATGTTATCGCTTTTAGACGGGCTGAGTACGCGAAGAGCTGAAATTGATATGTTTCGCTTGGACGGCCCCGACTTTATCAATGTGGACAATCGGTTGATGGCACTGAAATTGGTGAAGAACGGCCTTACGAAAGCGGCTATGTTTGGACCTGATGGCCATGTGATGCAGCCTTCTGAATATTTATACAAAAAAAATGTGATCGTACTCAGGGGGCGTTTTCGACCCGTAACCCATGTCAATGTAGATATGCTGCTTACTTCGCGCAGGCATTTTCGCCATGAAGCGGATGTGGATAAAAGTAAAATTGTGATGCTTACTGAGCTCACCCTTAATGACTTGAGTACCGATGGGGCCATTGATGAGAAAGATTTTCTATACCGCGCGGATATTATCTGCTCCCTCGGACAGAACGTATTGGTATCTAATTATTTCGAATATTATCGTTTAGTGGATTACCTTTCCAAAATTACCAAAGGCCGCAAGACTGGAATGGTGCTGGGTATCTATGGGTTGCAAAAAATATTTGATGAAAAGACCTATGAAAATTTGCGCGGTGGAATATTGGAATGTTTTGCGGCATTGTTCGGAAGTAATATCAAACTTTATATCTATCCCGCACTGCGAAAAGATAATACCCTTTTCACGTTAAAGGATTTCGAAGCCGAATTGCCGGATAATCTCAAAGGACTGTTCCGTTATTTAATGGATAATAATAAGATGGAAGACATTGACGATGCCAATGTTAACAATCTGAACATTATTTCAGACAATGTGTTGGCCATGATAAAAAAAGGTGAGCCCGGTTGGGAGAAATTTGTTCCACATAAAGTAGAAGAAGCTATTAAACAGCACGGTTTATTTGATTATCCGATGGATGACACGAAAGTGCTGAGCGCAAATGCCTAAGCATAAGGCCTGATCCCCAATTTATTTCACTTCAAATTGTCCTGCCCCAATCTTATAGTCGTTGCTGTAAATTTCTATAGTATATTTTCCGGGAACGTAGGCAGATCCTTTCTCATAGAGGTAACTTAACTTCTGCTTGGTGTTATCGAATAAAATTTCTTGTGCTGCGGTGTAGAATTCTTCTTTCCCATTGAGAATAAAATTGCCCGAACCTTTGGCCACATCAAAAATCACTTGGCCATTCTCATCGATTATCCGAATGATAATCTTGTTTCCTTCAATTGGCGCCACTTTATTTTCGGCAAGGTTAAAACCAATTTTCAGGCTTTTCAATTGTCGGTTTCTAAATGGCGAGGTGCGTTCTTTGCCTTTGCTGTTAACCGCCTTAATTATGATATTCTCCGCTTTCAATTGCGAAGCGATGGCTACCTTGCTGGCTAGTTCATCTTTATTTTTGGCCAAGCTCACAAGGGAGTCACTGAGTTTATTTTGTTTTGTTTTCAGGTTTCTGTTTTCGCTGAAAAGCTGTGTGTTTACGTGTTTTAGTTTTTCAATTTCATTGTCCTTCAGTTTCAGAAGTTCTTCGTATCCCTCTACTTTATCCTTTAATTCTTGAATGGCTTTCGCACTGCGTTTCGTCCTTCGTCTTAATTCGAGCTCTACTTCGGCTTTGGCTTTTTGCAATTCTTCTGAGTCTCCGCCAAGTTTTTTTATTTCAGCAATCTTCTGATCCAATTCTGTTTGAATGTCGGTAAGCTTTTGCATGGTTCCTGCCAAATCTTCTTCGGTGGTAGCCAGTTGTTCTTTTACTTCTACTTTCTCCTGATAATCAAGGTAGATTTTTAAACTTTGCACTAAAATGATGACGAGAAGCAGCGCGATAAAGAGCACGCCTTTGTTTCCTTTTTTTGGTTGTATCGTTTCTTCGGTCATGGTTATTTATTCAAGATTTTGAGATCAATGTGAAAATTTCAACCTCAAAGTTAGGTTTTTAATACTTCCAGATAAAATGTTGTTTGTTTAAAGCCAAATCAAAAAATAAAATTCCACAGCGAAAGACATCGATGCTGCCGTAGACGAGCTCGTGTCTTTTTAATTCCTTCCATGCCTTTCCCATTTCGGGTGAATAGTAGATGTCGTCTATGACTATTATTCCATGATCACTCATTCGTTTAGCCAGCAAATTGAAATATCGGATCGTTGGCTCATAACGATGATTGGCATCGATCAAGGCAAAATCAATCTTGGCCGGGTTTTGTAAAAAGTCAGGAAGGGTTTGATCAATATTTCCTTCCACCAGTTTTATATTCTTGCGCTCAAAGTATTCAAAGTTAGTTTTGGCAATGTTTATCATGTCCGGATTGCCTTCAAAAGTTACCAGTTTGGCGTTTATGGGTTGAGAAAGATAGAGAGAAGTGACCCCCATTGAGGTGCCAAGTTCAAGGCTATTTGTCGCTTCTGCATACTGTACGATTCGGTAAAAGAGCATGCACTGCTTTACTTCGTTTAAGCTAGTTTCAGCAACTTGGCCGATCTCTCGTTTTTCACTTTTAAAGTGTGGCGAACGTGCGCCTAAGTCGTGTACGCTTACCAACGAATGATTGCTTAAAAGATGGTTTCTCGTCTTTTCGATTTCATGAAAAAGCGGTTCGTTTTGGTTTTTTATCACCTGGTTGTAAAAGTCGAAGAAAAATGGAGAATGGATTGAATGCTCATCAACGGCATCCAACCAATGGTTGAAATAAGCTTTTACTTGAAACAAGTTCACGGGAAATCAGAGTCTAAAGATAAGCGTGAAAAACCGAACGGGGAAATAAAAGCCAAGGAGAGGGTAGGGTCAATTCAACCGCATTGGCGCCACCATAGTGAATTCGGGGATAGTAACATCAAACTTGCTGCCATCCATGATCCGTTCCATCAAATAAGCACCCCTCATTTTTCCTAGCCCAGATTTTAGATTGCACCCAGAGACGTATTGGTGAGCTTGCCCAGGCTCCAAAACAGGCTGCTGGCCGACAACTCCTTCCCCTTCTACCTCCCTTGCCTCAAAGCCCGCATCTTTGATATGCCAATGCCTGCGAAGCAACTGAACAGTGTACTCACTCTGGTTTTCAATGGTAATCCGATAAGTAAAGACATAGTGAAGTTGCCCCGGGTTGGAATACGAAGGTTGGTATTCCGTCTCTACAGTTACCTTTACGCCTTGAGTTACTTCTGCTATCATCTGTCCAAAAATATCAATTTTTTCTAATTTTCAAGCTAATGGATAGTTTTGTTACTGAAAAATTCGCCCACATGCCTTCTGAAGTAAATATCGCACCCTCCTGGAAAATAAGACTGGCGAATGAATTTCAGAAGGGTTATTTCTTGCAACTTACTCATTTTGTGAAGGATGAATACAAAACCCAAACGGTGTACCCACCAGGTAAGGAGATTTTTCGCGCTTTTGATTGCTGTGCATTTGAAGATGTAAAAGTGGTCATTATCGGGCAAGATCCATATCATGGCGTGGGGCAGGCCAATGGTTTGTGTTTTTCCGTTCGGACTGGCGTTCGGTCTCCTCCTTCACTAGTGAATATTTTTAAAGAAATCCATAAAGACATAGGTAAGCCCATTCCTTCCACGGGCGACTTAGAACGATGGGCGCACGAGGGCGTATTATTGCTCAATGCAACCCTAACGGTGCGGGCATCTTCGCCTGGTTCTCATCAAAATAAAGGGTGGGAAATTTTTACCGATGCCGTGATCAAAACGATTTCCGATGAAAAAACCAATGTGGTGTTTCTATTGTGGGGGGCTTATGCTCAAAAGAAAGGCGAGGTGATCGACCGATCGAAACACCTAGTTTTGATGAGTGCGCATCCCTCCCCATTTTCAGCCGATCGGGGGTTCTTTGGGTGCAAGCACTTCAGCAAAGCCAATGAATATTTGCGCAGCAAGGGGCTTAAAGAGGTTGATTGGTAGGATTTGGATGTTCACGTCTATCTAATCAAATTAAAGAACCTGCTCCACCTTATCTTGTGAAGAAAATCGCCATACTTATCCAACGATAGCCAGATAAAAAATCCTTTCCCAACAATGTGATCTTCGGGCACGAAGCCCCAGTAGCGTGAGTCGAGGGAGTTATCGCGGTTATCGCCCATCATGAAGTAATAATTTTGCTTGAAGGTGTATTCCGTTATCTCTTTACCTTCGATGGTAAGCTTACCGTTATCAATTTTTACATCTTGGTTATGATCAAATTCGCTGATGGTAGAACCGTAGACCGATAAGGTAGAGTCATTGATGGGAATGGTCATTCCTTCTTTGGGGATGGTAAGTGGCCCAAAATTATCGCCATTCCAATGGCTGTATTTTGAACTGGCGAAAATCCGCGAGTCTGCTTCATGGTCAGTAGCTGGTAGTTCCACCGATTTAATGTAAGGGAGGGCTTTTACTTCTTCCATTTTTTTGGCTGAAAGCAACATCATATAGTCAACCTGATCAACCGCTGTGCGGCCATAACTTTGATAATCTTCTGGATCAAGGCCAAGTCCGTCCAAATTCCGTTTATTAATTTCGTCTTTGGAGACAACATGATATCGGTGTTGCATGTGCTCCGGATTTTTTAAGGCTTGGCCGTTAATGAAAAGTTGTCGGTCTTTTATTTCTAACACATCACCAGGGATAGCCACACACCGTTTGATATAATTGGTTTTTAAATCAACCGGATATTGCTTCCATTGGTCGCGTGGAAGCCCGTAATTATTTTCTGCATAACCCGGAACATTGAAGACGACAACGTCTTCGCGCTTGACATGACTGATGCCCGGTAGGCGAAAGGTCGGCAATTGAATCCAGTCCAGGTAAGAGGGGATTTCGGTAAACCATATTTTTTGATGAGTAAGTGGGATTTGCAGGGGCGTACGTGGTGTGCGTGTGCCATAGTGAAATTTGCTAACAAAAAGAAAATCACCAACGAGCAACGAATTCTCCATAGAGGGGGTGGGGATGGTATAGGCTTCCATAATCAGCCAGCGAATTAACGTGGCCGCTACCACCGCAAAAAGAACGGCATCCCACCATTCGCGAAGCATTGATTTGGGTTGCTTTTTTTCTTCCTTCTTCTTTTCCCAGAATTTCCAATTCATATCTAATTCAAGATTATTGATTCAACATTCAAAACTATATAATACAGCGAATTTTACACTCGCACTTAAGGGTTCAGCACATATCGAAGATTTACTGTGTTTATCCTGCATTTATTTATTTTATATGTGCATTTCTATGTTCCGATGGGGTTCAAATATGCTCTTAACTTAATGATATTGGTTTTAAGTAGGGAGTTTTGAATTCCGTGCGCAAAGAAAACCAAAATATCCGTAAGTCAGAACTTTAAAAAATCATCCATGGAATAAACACCTTTTTTCCCGGCCAGCCATTCAGCCACCAATACAGCGCCTAAGGCAAAACCCTCCCGCGAATGGGCGGTGTGCTTGATTTCTAAATCATCAACCGCTGACCGATAGTGAACTTCATGCGTGCCAGGGGCAGGGTCTTCGCGATGGGCATGGATAACGAGTGCTTCTGGGTTTTGCGTTTCATTCAGTACCCATTCTCTCTTTCCGGTGTAATTTTTAAGGATTCCTTCAGCCAGTGTGATGGCGGTGCCGCTAGGCGCATCTTTCTTTTGCGTATGGTGGGTTTCGTCCATCGAAACCTCATAACCCGTTCGGCCATTCATGAGTTTAGCTAAATATTCGTTTAGCTTAAAAAAGAGGTTAACGCCTAAACTGTAATTCGAGGCATAAAAAAAGGTGCCGTCTTTTTGGAGGCAGCCGGTTTCAATTTCTGCCTTCTGATTCAGCCATCCGGTTGTCCCACAGACTACCGGAATTTTGTGTTCAAAACAGAATTTCAAATTGTCAATAACCGCATCGGGCTGAGAAAATTCTATCGCCACATCAGCCGCTCCACTAAACTTCAATAATTCGTCTGGGGTATCAACTTTGCCAACAATACAATGGCCACGCTGCAGGGCAATGGCTTCGATTGTCTTTCCCATTTTTCCGTAACCGATGAGGAGTATGTTCATGGTGATTAGGTGTGGTGTTTGGTAGCGGTTTAAAATCGAACGGACAACCCCATGCCAATACCTCCCGGACTCACCCAGGGCATCGCCTTAACATGCAATTGTGGATTAAGGTCAAATTCTTTCAAATGGGCATCTACATGGGCATCAACCAATTGCAAAATATAAAAAAGACCAGTAAAGATGGTAAAGTAGTCGCGTTGCCTGCGCGCCTGCTCTACAATGGGGCGCAATTGTGTAATCAACTGGGTATTGGTGAGGCCGTTTACAGGGGAAATGGAAGTGCTAGGTTGGTTGATGGCAGTGAAGAGTAGGTTTCGGTATCTTGTTTCCGAATCATTGTAAAATTTTACGACAGCAATCAAGCTGATGAATCCGCCATAAACTAAAGGAATTTTCCAATATTTTTTGTTGTAGGCCTGGCCAGCACCAGGAAGTATGGCTGAATAGAATAGTGCCTTTCGTGGATCATATCGTGCCGCATACGATTCAATGTCGATGATCTTTTCTTTTTTGAGATTGAGGCTATCGTTCCTCATGATTTCGGTGGTATCCGGTCTTGCAAGGGTACTGGTATCTTTTTTTGTTTGCTGTGCATTGCCATAAACACATGCCAATAGCAGTAAAAACAGAAAAAAGGAAAGGCGCATCTTAAATTTTTAAAATGTCGAGGATCCGGTTAAGATCCTCCATCGACAAAAAGGGTATTCGTATGTCGCCTTTTTTGCCATCGCTCTTCACAGTAATTTTCGTGCCAAAGTGTGAAGAAAGGGTTGATTGAAGTTGTTGAATTTCCTTGGGTACACCTTGCGGTTTGGTCACCAGGCTCTCTTTTGAGCCCTGTGTCAGCTCACGGACCATCGATTCTACCGCCCGTACCGAGAGATCATCTGTGATAATTTTTTTGAAAATGAACAACTGCGAAGATGAATCATCAATGTTGATGATGGCGCGGGCATGGCCCATCGAGATTCGATTATCGCGCAAAGCGATCTGAATATCAGGTGGCAGTTTAAGAAGCCGCAAATAGTTCGTTACCGTTGTCCGGTTTTTACCTACTCGGTCACCTAACTCCTCTTGTTTCAGGTTGCATTCAGAAATGAGGCGCTGATAGCTCAACGAAATTTCGATAGGATTTAAGTTCTCGCGTTGGATGTTCTCAATGAGGGCCATTTCCAGCATTTGCTGGTCGTTGGCGGTACGCACATAAGCTGGAAGTGCGGTGAGTCCCGCCAGTTTAGACGCCTGGTAGCGCCTTTCCCCAGAAATCAATTGAAATTGATGATCGGAAAGCTTGCGTACCGTGATGGGTTGAATAATGCCATGCAACTTGATAGAATCTGCCAACTCCTTCAGTGCCTCCTGATCAAAATGCTGACGAGGTTGAAAGGGATTGGTTTCAATTTCCTCGACCGCAATTTCATTCAAATTGCTGGTGGTCATCAATTCAACCGTAGCCGGTGAAGTGATATCCATTTCTGATCTTTCGTCTTCGGAGTCACTAAGCAGTGCACTCAGTCCGCGCCCCAAGGCTTTCTTTTTGCTCATTTGTGAAATCCATTTTTGTTCAACACTTCATGGGCCAGGTTCAGGTAGCTGATGGCGCCTTTGCTTTCGGCATCATGCACAATTACGGGCAGCCCAAAGCTGGGCGATTCGCTCAACTTGACATTCCTAGGGATTATCGTTTTGAAGGCTATACTTTTAAAATGCGTACGCACTTCTTCCACCACCTGATTGCCCAACGAAGTACGTGAATCGTAGAGGGTCAACAGAATGCCTTCAATTTCCAATTTTGGGTTTAGGCGGGTTTGGATGATCTTAATGGTATTGAGTAATTTGCCCAGCCCTTCTAGCGCAAAGTATTCGCACTGCACGGGAATCATCACCGAATCAGCAGCTGTGAGTGAGTTGATGGTAATCAGGCCGAGGGATGGAGAGCAATCAATTAATATAAAATCGTAATCGTCCTTGATTTTGGCCAAGGCATTGCGCATTTTTTCTTCTCGATGCTCAATGTTTACCATCTCTACCTCAGCACCAACTAAATCAATGTGCGAAGGCAGTACATCCAAAAATTTTAATTCGTTTTTGATGATGGCATCGTGGGGATCCACGCCATCCACCATGCACTCATAAATGCTTTTCTTGATGTCCTTGGGATTCATGCCCAACCCCGAAGTGGAGTTGGCTTGCGGGTCGGCATCGACCAGGAGGGTCTTATGCTCCAGTACCGCCAAACTGGCGGCTAAGTTGATGGCGGAGGTAGTTTTACCCACCCCACCTTTTTGATTAGCAATAGCAATGATTTTACCCATGGATTCGTACCTTCAGTATTTAAATAAGAGAAGCAAAGATAAGGTTATTGCGCGATCGTGGAACATCGTGAAACATGATGTTATCCACGTACCTTCAACAATGGATTGTTGATAGATCAATTAGCCAATATGCTGGCTGTTTCATGCCCGTCAGGTCTTCCGTCCTGACGCAGTCGTGCCACCACTCCAAAATGGTGGCACGACCATTTCCGATTTAAAAGATTAACTTTCCTTTGCCATTAAATCATGCGACTATGACATTTTTGAAATATTGTATTTTATGCGTTGCTGTGGTTTCCTTTTTTGCCTGTAACAAATTGAAAGACTTAAATCAGCAGCCGGATCTGACTCCGTTAACGCAGGGCTTCAAAGCTACTGCAGCCATTGGTTATTGTGCATCAATCGCCCAGTCTGCTTTTAATGGCGATCCGCTACCCGCCAACATGCAATTCAGTTCACAAAGCAAAAGCGGTTTTACCGGAGCTGGAATAATTACTGTGACAGTAGACGCGAATAATCCATTGCCATTCAATCATAACACAGGCAGTATTATTATCGGAGGACTTTGGAGCGGAAACAGTGGTGTTATTTCTATTCTTTTTGCGAATATTGACTTGCTCTCTGCCCAGGTTAAATTTTATGGACTTTACACGGTTCCCGTATTTATTGATGCATCCGGAAAAACAGTTGTCGTTTTTGCGCAACAAGATATTGTTGTTGGGCAGGGGCAAGACACACTCATCAACCTCAATCTTACCAAAGCGCAGTTCGATGTCGTTCAGACAGATCCGGTTTATAGTGCGGTATCGAATGACCCCTTCGTGGCCGTCACGCAGAATGTCTGGCAAATTTCCTTAGATCAGCATAGTACGCCTTCTAATTTTTATGATGACTTACTCAGTGTTACTGGTGGCGGGCAGATTGTTTCCGCTACTAGTATAGTGACAATTTAGTTATGCGACATAATATTTAGATAGCTTTCTATC
>JADEYI010000592.1_pt1 | contig 45261 bp, 32 predicted proteins | sample 8542331 | NCBI WGS metagenome assembly JADEYI01 (sample SAMN16510988, study PRJNA670497) | mine drainage metagenome | isolation source: biofilm near Copperflume 1 | place: Germany: Marsberg coppermine Kilianstollen | collected 2018-02 | reverse complement strand
TGGAGAGGCATATTCGTCCAGTGCCCGATGCGCAAAGGCCTGCATCCCTGGCTGAATCTGCTCCTGTGTGAGTTGGACATCAGAGCACACCAGATATTGGACGACTTGGCTCCCATCTCCGTTTACGAAGAGTTGCTTCGAGAGTGCCAATGGGAAGTCCACTCCTTCAAGGTAGACTATCCGCACCTCACCCACTTCCAGCGTCAACTCGTCCACCACGCACGTACTTGCCTTGCCGCTTCTCTTGCTCAGTCAAGGCTACTCGGCGGTTGGTCTTGAGGGGCATGATGAACTCCCGCTCCAACTCTCCCTTGACGAAGCGCATCTTCTCTGCCGAGGCATATCACACATCGTTGAGCACAAACCGGAAGACGATTTGGTTCTTACAAGCTTGCCTCAGCAAGGCTTGATAGTGCTCATTCTTGCTGACAGGGTCGCGCCGCCTGGTCTTGCCATCCTTTTTGTCCACATACTGCTCAGTCTTTCATACCCCTCGGAAACCCACCGGCAGAGACACGTCCAACTGTGGCGCGTGGTACAGGGCCGAGAGGAAGTTTATCCCCTTGACCGTGCGTCCTTTAGAGTGGTCATAATGCCAGGCGATGATGTCGTTCTCATCAGTGTATGGCTTCTCTGCAATGGAGTTGTCCACAATGATGCACTCATCTTGGGCTTCGATAGCTCGCACGTGAGGCTTGACGAAATGCCACAGGTCAGCAGAGGTAAACTCTTGCTTGGACAAGAAGCGTTGGATACGGTCGTGGCTGATGCTTCCACCCAGCAGTGTGCTCAGACCCGTACCTGTGGTCTGTCCAAAGGAGCTTATCAGGTGGTCGGTGTACAGATCAAGCAGTTCTTTGTTCGTCATGCCTTTAGTCTACTATCCAGCCATCCGGCTGCGTAAGGTGAGTTCATAATTCATAGTTCCCGGCCCAGCCTCTGATAAATAGCGGTGAGGGCTTCTGTGATAGTGACTTGGCTATATAAGCGGGCTGCATCGGCAGCTATACTTTGCGGGTCGTACCTGTCGAGGTGAGTCAATAGCTCGGTTATAGCGGCAGCCAACGGCTCTGCCTGCCCAGGCTCGACTATCAAGCCATTCGTGCTGTTTATCATATACTCCGGTCCCCCGCACCTCGTACTCACCACAGGCCGCCCACTGGCAAGCGCCTCAATCACCACCAGGCTCTGCGACTCAGTGAGGCTGGACATGACGTAAAGATGGCTTTTTCTGAAAAATTGCGCTACCGCTTCGTGTGGTTGAGCGCCGTGAAAGCTCACAACGTCATCAACGCCAAGGTGCTTTGCCTGAGCTTTATACTCAGCGAGTAGGTTGCCACCGCCCACAAGATCTAAATGCACAGGTAAGTTGCTTTGCTTCAACAAGGCTGTGGCCTTGAGCAGCACCGAGACGCCCTTTACCCAGGGGGAGTCAAGTATGCCTACGAAAAGGATGTGGTATCCTTCGCTCGCGGGTGGAAGTGGGCTGGGCTGGAAGAGGTTGGTATTTACCACATTGGAGACGATTTCCAGCCTCTTGATAGCAGGAGAGTTTTCTATCAAGTCCTGCTTTTGTCTTTCGCCTACAGCAATCACCACATCGGCCGCAGACATCGCCACGTGCGCCATCCATCGAAGCCCACACCGGGCGCGCCAGACCTCGAACTGTCCTGTGTGTTCGGTCAACACAATAGGCGCTCTGAAGAGTCGCCGTAAGAGAGCGACACCCCAGCCCGACGGTACCGCCACATGGCAATGGACAACATCAGGCTTGAACTGAGCACGCAATTTCCAGTATGCACGCCCCAAATATGCCAGGTATATAAACTGCCAGATGAGAGGGTAGTTGGGCACTTCAATGGTGTCTTCTACGTAGCCGCGCTCAGTGCTTACCCGGCTACTCGAGCGCCGGTGCCACCCACGAGGCAGCACGTCCAGATACAGTACACGCACCTCATGTGTATGTGATAGGGCATCCGCCTGCTCACGCACGAAGACGCCATTGATAGGTCTGCGCGGCGTAGGATACCACGAAGGAATTATGAGGATGCGCATTAGCTGTCCGCTGAAGAGTGCGCATAGCGCCTCAGACCTGGTACTCTACTCATTCCAGCCCTGATTATCCTGGCGTAATCGCCGAAATCGCCGCGTCGTGGTATCAACACCGACATTGCTGGCAGCCCGCTATCGCGCACAAACAGATAGAGGGTGCCTGCCATTGCAAGCAGATAAGTCAGTGTTGAGGCTACTGCCGCCCCAACTATTCCTTGCCAGGGAATCAACGTGACGTAGAGCATTACGCTCACTATCAGCTCCAACCAGGAGATAATGGATAGCAAGCCGGGCCGCTGCATCTGCCCGACTATATAGTTGTTGAGCACGAGCATTACAGCGAAGCCCAGTGTGCCTCCCAACAGAATAATGAGAGGCAACACGGAGGCTGTAAACCTGCCCGAATAGATAAGAGGAATGAGCCAGGGACTCGCCACGGCCAGGGGAAGTGCAAAGGTGAACATCATCAGTAGCGCAGTGCGCGCGACTTTGGCGGTTAGCAACGCCGACTCCTCGCGTGGGAGCTGGGCAATTTTACCTACGGAAGAAGCGTAGATCGCGTTGAGAGGCACCCACAACTTCTCGGCCAGAGAAGTAGACAGAGAATAAAAGCCGACCCCTGCATTACCTACCAGCGGGTTTACGAGATACAAGTCGAGACGCAGGAAGATTTGGTGTGCGATGTTCGCACCATGGCCACGCAGACCAAATTGAAGCATATCGGACATTATCTTACGGCTGGGCGGCCAGACAGGGCGCTCGATCCGTGCAGCTACCACTGCTGTGCTGATTGCGCCCCAGAGACCGCTAAGCGACCACACGGCCAGGAAGCCTGGTATTCCCTTGTGTAGCACACCCACCACTACTATCATAAGCACACTGGAGACAACATTCACAGTCAGGTTTAGCTTATTCAGCGAGAGGAGCCGGCTTAGCCCCATCATCATGGAGTTCCAGTAAATCTGGTATATGGTAGTCGGGAGAAGAAGCAAAGCGATAAACAGATAGGTGTAAGGTACACCCATAAATATATTGTTGCTCAGGAGTGGGAATATCAAGGTGGTGATAGCTAAACCAGCTGCCCCCAGGAGAAGAGCCAGGAGCATGGCTACAGTGTTTACTTGCCCAAGACGGTAATTGCCGCGTGCCAGCATGGTGCTGCACGAGTTCGCCACACTCAGGCCCGCCAGGTTCGCTCCCAGGCCGTTTGTTGCTACTAGAAGCGCATATACTCCCCGTTGCTCCGGCCCCAGACTACGGGTTAACACAATGCTGACAAGCACGCCGAGACCCAGGACCGCAAAGTCCGTAAAAAGGCCGACAGTAGTATTCTTTCCTATACTCACTTCAAGATAACTTTGCGAGCTTGTCTAGCTGTTGTTTAAATATACCCAACCTACGCCTCAGCAAGCGCCCGCCCGCTGCCCAGACATTGCGATCAGCAATCAGCTTAGGGTCGCGTGCGAGGGCACTTGCGATTGCTCGCACGGTATACATTGGCCGCTTGCTTCCTGCATGTAGTGCTAGCACAATATCTGCCCTCGCCGCCGCCTTACGATAGATTGACGGCGGCAATTGCGCCGACGCCAGCGCCTCCAGAACAAATCGAACAGCTCCCTGTGCCGACTTAAGCGTGGGCTGCTTACCGCCGGCATGGATGAAAGATTGGAGGAAGCGCCCGCTGGCGATGCTCTGCGGCGCGTATCCAGAGGCGCTCTGGATATGCTCCCTGGATGCTTCCAGCTCTCCAACACTGAAATAAGCCGCAGCGCCTGCGGCATGACGGGTGAAGTACGCTTGGTCTCTGGCTTTGAGAGCTTCTGTAGGTAAGCCTTCCTGCGAGTAAAACTTGTCCAGCACCTTCAACGCGGGTCGTATATCCAACCTGAGATTGAGCGACATATTAGATCCATGTCTTCTATACTCAGCCAGCGGCTCACTCACACAGTAGAAGTTATAGCCACGTGCAGCCATGCGCAACCAAAGATCCCAGTCATCAGTGCCACTAACTGCTGGATCTTCCATGCCAATCTCATCCAGTATATATCTTGGAAATAAAGAAGTGGTGACACAGATAGGCACTTCGAAAAGGATGTTCGGCAGTGGTCTGTATTCGCCTTCAGGTAGAACTTCCAGACCTGTACGCTCTCCTTTTCCGTCTATCAAATAGTAACTTGAATGCACCATAGCCACATGAGGGTGGCACTTGAGAGCGCCAACTTCTATCTCAAGCTTTTGTGGTAGCCATACATCGTCAGCGTCGAGAGGTGCTATAAGCTCGCCCCCAGCAGCCTCGATTGCTCTATTCCGTGCCGCCGCCAGGCCGCCATTCTCCTGTTCTATGTATACTATACGCCCAAAATATGGCTGCGCGGCCTGGCGGGTGCTAACTTCAGTTGAGCCATCATTCACTACTATTACTTCTTTGTTGAGATAAGTCTGTGTAAGGGCGCTTTCAATCGCATATGCAAGCCACGCCCCCTGATTATACACGGGGATAATGACACTTACCCGCGGATTGTCAAACGCTGTAGTCATCTGCTCAAAGACGAGTATACTAGAGCACTACATGGCATTCAAGGCACCTACATAGCTATATCTTTGCAGGCCAAGTTGTCAACCCAACCAATCCATCCAGAATCTGCCGCTAATTTAGCACTATCCGTCCATTGACACTGCGCCGATTGCTACCTGCCTTGAATGGCACACAGTTCCCCAACCCACGTTGACTCTCTAATCTCCATTCCCCTATAATTCTCAGGTGCGCGGCATCTTCGACGCCCAGTATGCTCACCTCAGCCCTCCTGATTCAGAGGCTCAATGGTGGGCTGCTCTCCTTTTGCACTATCAAATTCACGACTGCGAGAGGCTACTTGCACGCTGATAGAGCCTCCGGGCGCAAAGCTTCGCGGTCCAGGGTGCTGATGATCACACAGGACGTGGAGGTTACACGCCGCATCCTTCAAGAAGCGCATACTCTACAGGCCGCAGGCTACGACGTGCGCATACTCACCCGTGCATCCGGGCAACAGGAGAGTGCCGGTGAAGTGGAAGGGCTGCCCGCCGAGTGGGTGGCCGTCAGCGGCCGCGACCGCAGGTTCAGGTGGCTTTACACTCTGGTTGGTATCACGCGAGGCAGCCAGGCCGCCGCGCTCTGGAGCGTTTTCACGGGCCAACATACCTTCACCATGCGTGCCCTGCCGCGAGCCATCTCCTACAACGCTGATATATATCATGCGCACGACCTGAACAACCTGGAAGTAGCATACAGGGCAGCGAGAGCTAACGGCGCGAAGCTTGTCTACGATGCGCACGAACTCTTTCCTGATATGGCTAATCGCTGGGTGCGCCTGAAGCGTAAAGCTTGGCTGCGCCTTGAGAAAAGACTGCTGCCGCAGGCCGACCTTGCCATTACTGTCAATGAGCTTATCGCCGAGGAGATGTCACGCCGCTACTCTGTGCCGCCTCCCCTTGTGATCCTCAATTGCCCCGACCCGCCGCCGGGCTTCGACCCTTCCGCTAACTACAACTTGATACGTGAGCGGCTTGTTCTTCCTCTAGAGCGCAAAGTAGTGCTCTACCAGGGGTGGATGTCCGAGGGCCGCGGCCTGGAGAACCTGGTGAAGGCAGCGCCGCTCCTCAAAGGCAATGCTGCTGTGGTCTTCATGGGCTATGGAGAGTATCAGGCTGCGCTGGAGCGTATGGCCGCCGAAGGTCCAGGCGACCTTGTCTATTTCTTGCCTGCTGTTCCTCAGAGCGCACTGCTCGCTTATTGCGCTTCGGCTGACGTAGGAGCCATCCCATACCAGGCGGTAGACTTGAACAACTACTATACCTCGCCCAATAAGCTCTTCGACTTCATACAGTCCGCCCTGCCCATTGTGGCGAGCGACCTTCCCTTCCTTCGCCAGGTTATCACAAGCCACAACCTCGGCATTGTGGCAAAACTCGATAGCCCTCAGAGCTACGCAGCAGCAATAAACAGCTTGCTAACCAACCCCGCAGCCGTAGAACAAATCTGCGTCAACCTCCGCCGCGTGGCCCCCCTCTACAGATGGTCCACCCAGGCCGAAAAGCTCCTCCGAGGCTACCAGGGGTTAGGGGCCAGGGACTAGCAGCAGATTGCTGATCCCTAATGCCTGGTCACTATGGTACACTTTAACTATGAGCAGTCGAAAAAGGGAGAAGAGAAAGCCTCGGATTTTGCATGCGCCGACGAATATAGCGGGGATCGCCGGGCTGCTGTCGCGCGCCCAACGCGACCTGGGGTTCGACTCCACGTCAATAGAGTATGTCAGCCATAAGTATGCCTTTGAGACTGACCGCACGCTCCATCTGGGCAGAGGCGACAACGCTATCAAGAAAGCGGCAGCTGTCGGCGGCTTCGCGCTGAACGCTATCAGGGAGTACGATATCTTCCACCTTTATTTCGGCAACACCCTTTTCCCATTCCCTTATCCCGACTTGACGTTGCTGCGGGCGCTGGGCAAGACAATCGTCTTCCACTTCTGCGGCTGTGAGGTGCGTAATCGCGCCGCCACATTGAGCAAGTACAGGGTGAGCGGCTGTAGCGAGTGCACGTCGCTCGTCTGCCTCGGTAAGCACCACCCCAACCCGGCCCTTGCCGACGTGACGCTCGTCTCAACTCCTGATCTGCTGGAGTTTGTGCCGGGGGCGCATCTGATGCCTGGTCCTATTGACTTGCAGAAGTGGTCGCCCCGACCGCCGCGCACCACTCCTATCTCCCCAAACGACCCTGTCCGCATCCTGCACGCGCCATCCGACAGGGAGATAAAAGGCACTCGCTTCTTGCTGCAAGCTGTCGAGCGGCTCAAGGATGGAGGATACCCTGTAGAATTGATGATGCTTGAAGGTGTGCCCCACGATAAAGTCGCGGAGTTCTGCGGAGAGGCCGACATAGCTGTTGACCAGCTTATGATTGGAGCATATGGCACGGTGTCAATCGAGATGATGGCTAAAGGCGTGCCTGTTGTCTGCCGCATCCGCGACGACTTGCGCTGCTACTACCCCCAAAATCTGCCCATCGTAAGTGCGGGCCCGGAAGAGATATACGACAGATTAGAATCTCTCGTCACTCACCCCGACAGCTGGGCCGCGCTAGGGAGCCGGGGCATCAGCTACGTGCAGCAGGAGCACGAGATGCACCGTGTGGCGGCTCGCGTCCTCGATTTGTACGGAGTGGGGGTTAGCAAACAAACTCTGCTAACCCCCACGCCCTAGCCCCACTCTCTAATCCCGAATCCCTACATAATCAATGATGCACCATCGTGGTCTCGTCTTTGTCCAGGATGTCGCTGCTCTCGCCTGGGAGGGGCATCTTGGTAAAGGGTGCGAAGTGGCAGGCTACGTAGTGTTCAGTCTGGCCGGGCGGAGACACGTTGCGCCACACGGGCACTTGCTGCTTGCAAATGTCCTGTGCCAGCCAGCACCGCGTGTGGAAGCGGCACCCCGTTGGCGGGTTGATAGGAGAAGGAATATCGCCTTTCAGGATTATGCGCTCGCGCCTGACCTTCGGGTCCGGTATCGGTATGGCGGAGAGAAGCGCGTGGGTATAAGGGTGTTGAGGGTTCTTAAATAGCTCATCGCGGTCAGATAGCTCCGCCATCTTGCCAAGGTACATCACACCCACCCTGCTCGATATGTGCTCCACGACGCTCAGGTTGTGGGCGATAAAGAGATAGGTCAGGCCAAACTCATCTTGCAGGTCCTTGAGGATATTCAACACCTGCGACTGGATCGAAACGTCAAGAGCCGATACAGGCTCATCGCAGACAATGAACTTGGGACGCAATGCGAGAGCGCGGGCGATGCCGATACGCTGCCTCTGCCCGCCGGAGAACTCATGCGGGTATCGCTTGGCGTGCTCAGGTAGAAGGCCCACGCGGGCCAGCACGTCGTAAACCCTCTGCTGCCGCTCGGCCTTTGGAACGCCATGCACCACCAGCCCTTCTGCGATGCTTTCGCCGATAGGAACGCGAGGGTCGAGCGATGAGAAGGGGTCCTGGAAGATAATCTGGATGTCGCGCCGCACCCGCTTCATAGCATCGGCCTTCAGATCATATATGTTCTTCCCCTCGAAGCGCACCTGCCCACTAGTAGCGGGCACAAGGCGTAGCAGCGTGCGCCCAACGGTCGTCTTTCCGCAGCCCGACTCGCCCACCAGCCCCAGCGTTTCACCCCGCCGGATGGAGAAGCTAACATCGTCAACCGCTTTCACCCAGGCTACTGTGCGCTGCAAAAGGCCGCCCTTGACCGGAAAATACTTGACCAGCCGGTCCACTTCCAACAGCATGTCGCCCCTGGGCTTTTCCTTAATTCTGCCGTTGGCGGAGACAAGCGTAGACCCACCGGCCCCCGGCTCTGTGGGCGTCGGCGATCCCAGGTCAGCGGGTGAATGCAGTGATTGGCTGCTTTCTTGGTCGCTCATTGGCAGTTGCTCCTAAATCTAGTGATCTTAGATTCCGTCTCTCAGAACTTTCCTTCTACCCCAAACGCTAAATGCGGCGTTGCTAGGCGGTTGCCCCTTCAGGGCCGCCCACACCGGTGGTCTCTTTTGCAACTGCCTGCCCTTCTTGCCCCATGGCTTCATCACTATAAAGCCAGCAGCGCGCTGTACGATTTTCCGATAGCCTCAGGAGCGCAGGCTCTGTAGTACGGCAAATTTCCATCACATACGGACAGCGCCCGGCAAAGCGGCACCCAGGCGGCAGGTTACGCAGCGACGGCACAGAGCCTGGGATGACGGCCAGCTTATCCCTGACTTCGCCAAGCACAGGTATTGAAGCGAGCAGGCCTTGCGTGTACGGGTGCTTGGGGCTGTCGAACAAATCGTTCACAGGCGCCTCTTCGACCACCTTACCCGCATACATTACAACCACGTTGTCCGCCATTTCTGCTATTACACCAAGATCGTGTGTAATCAGGATGATCCCCGCGTCAAAGCGATTCTTGAGGTCTTTCATTAGCTCAAGTATCTGCGCCTGGATCGTCACGTCGAGCGCGGTGGTCGGCTCGTCGGCGATCAGCAATTCAGGCTCACAGGCGAGGGCCATAGCAATCATCACCCGCTGGCACATACCGCCCGACATCTCATGCGGGTAGGAGTCGACGCGGGTCTTGGCCGACGGGATCCCTACCATTGTGAGGAGTTCGATGGCGCGCTGGCGCGACTGCTGCTTGGTGTAGCCGCGATGTATCATCAGCGACTCCGATATCTGATCGCCCACTCGGAAGACAGGGTTGAGGCAGGAGGTTGGCTGCTGGAATATCATGGACATGCGGTTGCCCCTGATATGCCGCATCTCTTCTTCGCTCAGGTCAGCGACGTTCAGCCCCCTGAAGCGAATTTCCCCATCAATGATCTGCCCTGGGCTGGCGATGAGCCGCATGATGCTCATCGAGGTCACACTCTTGCCGCAACCCGACTCCCCTACAATGCCAAGCGTTTCTCCCCTGTTCAACCTGAGGCTTACACCATCTACAGCTTTGACTGTTCCGTCTTCAGTGTAGAAGTATGTCTTCAGGTCCTCAACGCGCAAAAGCTCGTTAGGGTTCTGCATAAACTCCGGGTAGTCTTGTTCAAGGGCGCGATCGCTTGCGCCGCTCGAACTCTTGCGACGGGACCCGCGCGCAGTCGCCTGCTCTTGCTGGCGATCTGCTTGATTCTTTGTTGCTGTATCCAGGGTACTGCTCCTTTCGGGGCTAAAGATTAGATTAAAAGGTTAGCGACTAAGGGCCAGTAGCTATAGGCTCGCGCTACTGATCTCTTGTCTCCAGCCTTCAATTCCTCGTACTTACATCTTTTGGCATAAGTCACCCGATTGTGGCGCGCCTGATACTTGCTTTTTCCTACCTTGCCGGCCTGCTGCACATCCAAATAACACACCGCATAAAGTACATGGCTATAGATTTGCGCTGCTCCGCGACTTACAGATCCGAGGGCTTCCAACCCTTCCGGCGGATATGCCACACAGAGACCCACTCGCGGCCAGGCAGGCCAAAAATAATATGTAGAGTGTAGCAGAAAGCATTAAGCCTGTCAACATGTGTGCGCTCCTTGGGGCATGTTCCTATCATGCACGGGGTTTTACCTGCCTTACTCTGTTAAACAGTATTAATATCGAAGAGGTTCAATATCTCCAGCAGAATGTCGCGCCGATAGAGAAATTGCAAGCCGCGGGCCGTGCTATAATCTTCCTATCCTTACCACTACAGGAGACCTCCTTTGCTCCCTAATATTGCTGTTATCACCACAGGCGGTACCATTTCTATGCAATACGATGCCAGGCTGGGCGGAGCGGTGCCCGCCATTAGCGGCGATGAGCTACTCCATATGGTGCCCGGCCTTGACAGCGTCGCCCGCCTTGGCTTGATTGAGTTCTCCAATCAGCCCTCATGCCACCTCACACCGCAGATGATCTTCGAGCTTTGCGGGCTGCTCAACAGCACCCTTGCGCGCCCTGAGATTGATGGGGTTGTAGTGACGCACGGCACCGATGCTCTGGAAGAGACTGCATACATGGCTGACATGCTGCTCAGCTCGCCCAAACCTGCGGTATTTACTGCCGCGATGCGCAACAACTCCGAGCTAGGGGCCGATGGCCCGCGCAATGTGCTCGCCTCTGTGCGCGTCGCGGCCTGCCCTGATGCATGGGAAGCAGGCGCGCTTGTCGTTTTCAACGGGCGGATACTGGCGGCGCGAGACACTATCAAGATGCACACTTCCAACCTCGACGCTTTCAGGTCGCCTACTCTCGGTCCACTCGGCAATGTAGATGATGACCTTGTGACGATCTTCCGGCGCTCGCTTGTGCGGCAGACTTTCGCGCCTGACCACATAGAGCCGCGCGTTGAGCTGGTGCGGGTCTATGCGGGCATGGACAGTTCTTTGTTGGTTTGGAGCCTGGAGCAAGGGATGATGGGCCTGGTTATCGAGGCAATGGGCCAGGGCAACGTTCCACCTATGATGCTCCCCGGTATAGAGGCGTGGCTCCATGCCAAAAAACCTGTGGTGCTCGTGTCGCGCTGCCCCGAAGGGCGCGCCCTCGACACCTACGCATACCTCGGCGGTGGCAAGCAGCTACACAACATGGGCGTAATCTTTGGTGAGGACCTCACAGGCCAAAAGGCGCGCGTCAAGCTGATGCTTGCCCTCGGCCTAACAGAGGACGTAACCGCTATACGTCGCATGTTCGAGTACTTTACATAGCCTCTCTGATCTCAACGTTCCCTTTTCGAGGGCAGGTTTCCCCTGCACAATACTGTACCACTTGGCATTCTACTATCGCAACGCCCCACCCCAACCTCTCCCCAAAGGGGAGGGGCCTTCTTCTTTATCTCATCTATTCCCCCTTCCAGTGGGAAGGAGGTCAAGGGGATGGGCGTTTGTTTACCACGGTGTAAGGGGTGATTGAGCATTCCACCTAAGCGTATCCATAAAACCCCACAAGTGGGAGGGGCACTTCATAGAAGAAAAGCCCTTTCCTGCAAGAGCGGAGGCCTTAGAGGGGCAAAGAGGCGAACTGCACTTCGTCTATATAACACCAGCCCCACTCTTCCCCAGGCTGCCACGACCTCATGATTGGATGGCCCGTGGCGTGGAAGTGCTTCGTAGCGTGCTTGTTCTTTGACGCGTCGCAGCATCCCACGTGCCCGCACTCCTTGCAGATGCGTAGATGCACCCACCCGTCTCCCATTTTCAGGCATTCCTCGCACCCCTCGGCGCCAGGTGTAACATGATGTGAATGTTCCGGCGTAAGGTGCGTGCAACTCTGATCCAACGTGCTCTCCTTTCAGTCAGTCGGCATCATTCTCGTAAAATGGCGTGAGCCCATCGGCAAAAAGGCTAATCACAGCCATAATCTCAAACTACACCGCACTCTCCACCGCAGTAGCGGCATATCTTGCAACCTCTACTCGGTATGTTGTCTTGTGCGGAAGACCAGCCGTATCGGTGTCCCCTCGAAGCCAAATGCGCCGCGTATCTGGTTCTCCAGATAGCGCTTGTATGAGAAGTGCACCGAGTCCGCGTCGTTGGTGAAAAAGACGAAGGTGGGCGGCTTCACATCGGCCTGAGTTGCATAGTAGAACTTGACCCACTTGCCTGGCTTTGAGGCAGGCGGGTGAGCCTCCACAGCCTCTTTTACCAGCTTATTTAGCTGCCCTGTAGATATCCTTTTGGTCCGCTCTTTAGCCACCTTGAGCGCCGTCGGCAGCACCTTGCTGACCCGCTGCCCGAACTTCGCGGATATGAAAACAAAAGTCACATATGGCATGAAGTTCAGCTCCTGGCGCAGGTGGGCAGTATACTCGTATATCGTATTCGAGTCTTTCTCTACCAGGTCCCACTTATTGATCACCAGCACAATGCCCTTAGCCTCTTCAAGCACGTAGCCCGCGATGTGAGTATCCTGCGCGGTGATCCCCTCTGTAGCGTCAATCACCAGGAGCACTATATCCGCACGCTGTATCGCTTTGAGGGTGCGAATTACCGAGTACCGCTCTATACCTGGGTCTATGCGCCCGCGGCGGCGTATCCCGGCGGTGTCTATAAGGACAATGTCGTGCGCCTGCGCCTCGTCGCCCTCTTCTATATACTCGAAAGGGGTGTCCACCGCGTCGCGGGTCGTACCCGGTACAGCGGAGACTATCACCCGCTCTTCACCCAGAATCGCGTTGAGCAAGCGCGATTTACCGACGTTAGGTCGCCCAACAATGGCTATTCTTATCTTTTCTTCCTCGTCGTCAGGGGTCTGCGGCGCAGAGGGAAAAGCGTCTACTACCTGGTCAAGCAGATCGCCGGTGTTAATCGAGTGCTTGGAAGAGATCGGTATGGGATCACCCAGCCCTAGAGCGTAGAACTCAACCGCGTTCAGGCGGCGCTCCTCCGAGTCCGCTTTGTTGGCGGCGAGGATTACCGGCTTCTCCGATTGTCGTAATATGTCGGCTATCTCGCTATCGGCAGCGGTGAGGCCCGTCTTGGCGTCCACCATCAGCAATATTACGTCCGCTTCCTCAATCGCCGTTTCAGCCTGCTCGCGGGTGCGCTGCATCACATCTTCTTCAGTAACCTCGCCTTGTGGCCCGGTGCCCGGCTCAGCCATGCCGCCTAGCACCATACCGCCGGTGTCTATCACCGTAAACTCCACGCCGTTCCACTCGGTATCGCCGTAAATACGGTCGCGCGTGGTCCCCGGCTGATCCTCCACAATAGCAACTTGCTCACCGATTAGCCTGTTGAAAAAAGAGGACTTGCCGACGTTTGGCCGTCCGACAATAGCAAGTACTGGTTTGGGCATTATACGATTGCTCCGTGACTAAAACGCTCCGAATACATTATGATGAGAAAAGGCAATAAAAGAGAGTTACCGCCGCCTCTCACAACGGTTGAATCTAATTCAGCAAAATACCGGCTTTATCAGGCCATTGTAGCATAACCGGATACCGCGGACAAGGAAAGAGAAGAAAGGTAAATGTTCAGAATAGGGTGGAGCAATCTTGTACGATAAGTGTTCAGAGTAGGGGTGGAGCAATCTTGAAGGAGTAGCTGTGGAGGCGTACCCTCACCCACCCTCACCCCAACCCCCTCTCCCATGAAGGGAGAGGGGGCTTTATCTGGGGAGTATATCTCCCATGAAGGGAGAGGGGGCTAAGCTAGCCCCTCCACCCTTAGTCTGAACTCTTACAGAAGAAAGGTAAATGTTCAGATTTAGGGTGGAGCAATCTTCCTGGGGTATCTGTGCGGCGTTGCTCCATCTGCCCTCACCCGCCCTCACCCCATGCCCCTTCTCCCACAAGGGGAGAGGGGGCTTTACTCCTGCTGAGTATAAGGGGAGTAGCCAGGCCCCCAACTCTGAATAGTTACGGGTGGGAGGGTAAGTGTGTACCCTCACCCCATGCCTCTCTCCCTTTGCCCCCCGATAAAGCGCCTCATGGCCCTCAAGGTACAACGTCCAGCTCAATCCAGCGCATGTTCACCATCGTATCAGAGTTTACAGGATCAAAGCGCAGATTTGAGGGCACGCCTCCTGTGGCGTCGGTCGGTAAGAAGGTCCAGTAGACGTGCCAGTTGCCATCTTGGCGCACAGGTATGGCTTTACTATTCGCCTCGCTAAATGCCCCTTCCGGCCCTCTCCAGTACCATTGATTAGTATACTTGCTCTCCCCGCTCCCTGAGGGGTAGCGCGCAGCCACCCGTAGTCGCAAATACTGCGCGCTATTCGGGCCCTCCTTGACCTTTATACTCGGGCTTAGCATCTGGGGATCGCCCCCATCGGGGCGCACCGTCAGCCCCCTGCCCGGCTCGCATGAAACCCGTGCGCCAGCGACTTGCCATCCGCCAGTAGCTCCCGCGGCGCAAGACGTAAAATCCCACATCTCGGTGCTCTTTGAGTTTGCTTCTGGCGAGGCCGCTCCCGCAGCTCCAGCCCCGTTAGTAATACCCGCGCCAGAAGCAACCCAGGCGCGTGGAACCTGCTGGTCGAAGCCGAAGCGAAAGGCGAAGGCCTCCTGTGTGCTGCTCGCCAGTGGAGCATCAGCCACATTGCTCACATCCTTTATGCCCGGTTCGCCTTCACCTGTAAGATAGCGCATATTGCCCAGCCCGAGGCGGAACAAGTAGGCCCCTTTGTAATTATCAGGAAGACTCTCTACGTACCAGATCGGTTCCTTTACCTCAGGCTGCCCTGGCACCAAACGTGTCAGGTCCTGCTCAATACCGTCAACCAGCTTGCCCGCGGTAACCCAGGGCCCTAGCTGCACCCAGGAAGTGGCTACTGCGAGCAGCAGCAGCAGCCCTACCAACACCGCTCCCTGTTGTCGCCATCTGTGGGTAGAAGAAATGGCGGCATACAGGAGGGCAGCCACACCCGCGCAATATCCTCCCGCAGCTAAGTAGAGAAAGCGGTTGTTTTGCAGATCGCCCGGCGCGACCGAAACCGGTAATGCAAGGACAGGGGTTGGTGCTACCAGGAATACCGGCGTAAGCGCCACTACGAGCCATATCGCAGCAGCGAGCAACACTCTGCGCTCGCCCCAGCCGTAACGCATCAACCCGATCAGTAGCGCTATCGTGATTGTCACTCCCACAATCTGCTCAGGAACCCGCCCAAAGACAGTGCTGTTGATCGGAGAGAGAAGCAGCTTTGCAAAGCCGATAAACTGGTCCCAGACCACAGGCAAGAGGGCGGAATAATCAATCCGGCTGCGGCCATAGCCGCCCAGGTGCCCCCAATAAAATAGCCGCAAGCCGGCGTTCAGGGCGAGAATCAGGGCAAAGGGGGCAAGCGCGATGCCTAACCGCACCCACCTCTTCCATAACAGGTGAGGCGTCGTGAGCCAGGCTGACACCCCGAACACCGGCAGAAAAGTGAGCATACTCTCTTTAGTGAAGATCGCCAGGCCGTATGATAATACCGATAAAAGATAGATATACAAGTAGCGGCGCGCCGAGCGCCGCCACCACAGAGTGAAAAGCCACAAGCTCAGTAGTCCAAAGAAGACCGCCAGCGTATCCCACTGAGCGGCCACCCACGCCACCGCCTCAAGATGTAACGGGAAAACAGCGAACAACGCCCCCCCAAGCCACCCCAGAGCTCGCCGCCCTGAAGCCTCGGCCAGCCACAAGCCTAGTAGCAGCGATACACCGGCGTGCAATAGCAGACCTTGCAGATGAAATGGCAGCGGATTGAAGCCCCATAGTTGCCCGCCAACCTGCCAAACAAGCAACATACCAAGTGGGCGATAGAGATACCAGTGCGGCTGCGGCACGAAGACACGCACGTCCACCCCGCTTTCCTTTCCCTGGGAGAGGAGCACGAAGTCGTCAGACAAGAACCCCACACGCAGCACAAGGAGGTAGGCAACTGCCGCCAGCAGCGGAACCACAGCCCAGTACCAACCTCGCCAGCGCAAAAGGTCTGCCTGGCTCGCCAGCTCACTACTCGGCTCTGCTCTATCCAGGGCCTCCCCTGACGCGGGCTGTGAAGTAAACATCTCCATTCACAGACTATAGCATTTTTGTTGATTCTCTTCCCTTTTTGCCACTTCTGAGCGGCCCGATCGCAAACGTTCAGACTAGGGGTGTAAGGGATATGCCCTTGATACTCAGCAGGAAGAACGCCCCCTCTCCCCTTGTAAGAGAAGAGCTGTATCTCCTGTGCACTCCCCATGAGTAAAGCCCCCTCTCCCATGAAGGGAGAGGGGCATGGGGTGAGGGTGCGCCTTCACAGCTACTCCTTGAAGATCGCTCCGCCCCAACTCTGAACTCTTACAGAATGTCAGTCAGTTGCAAAGCGCCATTTACTCTGTTATAATAATAACGCTTGGGCGTGTAGCTCAGTTGGTTAGAGCGCAGTCCTGATAAGACTGAGGTCCGTGGTTCGAGACCACGCTCGCCCACTCCCAGCCTGAGGTTCAGCCAAATGGCTGGCCTCAGTTGCTATTTAACGCCCATCTAATTCCCGCCTACTTTACCCTGACTGTCAGCACCTCCTGCCTGCGGTCAGGCGTACCATCTGGCGTTATAACGCTCAAATCGCTCTTTGCGCCCGCATACGCTGCCCACATGCCGTCGGTGGAGATAGGCACGAGGTTCTGTACACCGCCCCAGCCAAGCGGGTCGTGTGATGGCGCATCACCTGAGAAATATGCCTAGCGTGGGGACCCTGTGGCAATAGCGTTTTCTACCACAATCCTGAACAGTTGCCTCGTGATCGGGGCTTGTGATAACTTGTGGGACTGTGGTATAACATAGTTAGTCTCAATAATGCAGATTCCAGAGGCAGGCGAATATAGTTTAGGCTTGAAGATCGTAACCACCTTTTGGCGCATTCGTCTAGAGGCCTAGGACACCTCCCTTTCAAGGAGGAGACCAGGGGTTCGAATCCCCTATGCGCTACCCTACCACCAGGCCCCGCTATATGGGGCTTGTTGCTTTCAACTATTCCGGTCGCAACAGCCGAGAGAGCTCTAGAAAGTCTCTGTATACCCCTCCGGCGGTCGCTCCTCCCAGAAGTGCTGTAGCGTCCAGATTACCTCCTGGTCGCTCATCGGGGTATAACGCTTGTAGTAACGCTCTACTGCGAACGGCACTTTGGCGCTTATCTCCAGCGAGAAGAGTTCGTCAACATACCCACGCACGCGCTCTAGCGCCTCAAGCGAAGCCACAGGCACAGCTACAACCACCCGGGCAGGCTCCAGCTTGCGCGCTGATATTACCGCCGCTATCACAGTGTAGCCTGTAGTCAGCCCGTCGTCTACGATCAGGGCAGTACGTCCTTTCAAATCGGGGTAAGGACGACCTCGGCGGTAATGCTGCATAGCGCGCTGCGCTTCTGCCCATACAGGTATCGAAAGCTGCTCTACTTCTGCGTCGCCCCAGCCAAGCCTGCCCATCAACGCTTTATTGACTACCAGCGTGCGGTCAGGCGTAACTGCTCCCACCGTTTCCTCAGCGTGGCCCGGCGCCACTATTCTGCGCGACACTATCAGGTCGAGCGGCGCGTTCATTGCCTCGGCGATTGCCGAGGCAGCAGGTAGTCCGTCAGGGGGTACAGCCAGCACCACAGGGTTTTGCCCATAGAGGAAGCGCGAAAGGTCGGCGGCCAGTTCATAACCGGCGTGCGCCCGGTCGTTGAAGCGCGCGCTCGGCTCAACATCGTTCATCGTAAACACACCTCTTTACACTCGCCGTTGAGCGGTGAGGCTCGAACCCTCTCTCCAATGCCTTTGGGCCGGCAGCCGGAGAAACTAACTAAACAAATATCTTGTGAGCCTGTGGCTTACATACAGCTCCGAACATTTATAGCAGATACAGTGCCGCTAGTTGCCCAGCAAGGACTGTAGTAGGGCAGCCTCGCAGCCTCTATCACCACTGAATAGCATCTCCCACCATCACAATCCCACGAATGTGGTTAGCTATATCCACCACCGGCACAGCCAGCAGCTTGTACTTGGCAAGCACCGCAGCTACTTGCTCACGAGGGTCGGTTTCGAGCACTTTAATTACGGGCGAAGTCATAAAGTCGAGCACACGCTCGTCGGCTTTCGCCACGATAAGGTCGCGAAGCGAGGTAACACCCAGCAGCGTCTCTTCAGCGTCGGTTACATAGAGATAGTATATAGTCTCCGCATCAGGAGATAGCTCGCGGAGCCTTTCTATAGTTTGCTGGGCGGTAAGGTCAGAAGGTATGGCGATATACTCGGTAGTCATAATGCCACCCGCGCTGTCTTCCGGGTAGGCCAGCAGCTCGCGAACGTCCTCCGCTTCCTCCTTGTCCATCCGGCTCAACAGGTCGGCTGCACGGTCGGCGGGCAAATCGGCCAGCACATCGGCGGCCTCATCCGGGTCCATTGCTTCCAGGATGTCGGCTGCGCGCTCAGGCTCCATTGTTTCGAGAGCAGAGGCCTGCCGCTCAGGTTCTATCTCCTGTAGCGTCTCAGCAGCGACCTCCGTCCCCAGCGTGAAAAGCACATAATCGCCCGCTTCGACATCCAACTGCTCCACGATATCGGCGAGGTCCGCCGGGTGCATCTGACGAAGGTCGTTGCGCGCTATCTTAAGGGGCACACCCGCCGGGCCAATAGCTGTAGGATCGACCTGGTTCCAGGGTATAGAGCCTGCGCCAGGGGTGCGCTTGCCTGCCACGCTCAATATGCGGTTCACGGGCCTTTCAAGGCCAACCCGCCGCGCCAGCCCGCTCGGCGTTGCATCTACGGCCACGAGGCGATACTTGCCGGCTGCGTAGGTGAACTGCAAGTCGTTGACGCGCACAACCCGTTTTCCATCAATATCTATGATCTGCTTGTCGAGCACCTGCCGGGCCAACCCTATCTCATCCCCTAGCTGCTCGTAGAGGGTGAGGTCGCGCAATCGCCCGCTCAGGGCTATACCTTTGTGGTCCATGCGCAGCAGGTCGAGCGCCGATATAAGAAACTCCTGCCCTTCGCGCTGCAACCCAATGGCCGCCACAGCAGGAAAACCCTCCCCAGGCTTGACATAGACGTCCACGCACTTACCTACAGCCTCATGCCGGCTGTCGTAAACTGTGCGGTTGAGGAGTTCGCTTAGAAAAGGCATGGTGGAGGGTGGACGCTTGGGCCTTACGGCCTGGGGCCGGCGCCTGGGTCGGTACCGTCGCCTCTCTTAGGGTGACTGCCGGATGCCGTAGGCTCCTTGCGCGCTCCCGCCTCTCCTTCTTCGAGAGCGCCAAGCGAACCCATTGCCGCCCACAACAGCTCATCAACGTTCATGCCGCCGCTATGCATCAGTTGTGCGAGTAACCGGGGCACAAGCTTGCGCACAGTAGCCTGACGCTCGGCATCGGGCAGGCCCTCGAGAAAATGATCTACAACGTGCTCCATCAGCGTCAGCCGCTCCGCAGACCCCATCTGCGAGAGCATCTTCTCCACCACCGATAGTATCAGGTCATGACGCTCAGAAGCGCCCATGTTAGAGAGTGTGCGTTCAACTATATCTTCTACTATTTTCAAGCGCTCGGCCTCCTCCTAAATTCACAGTGATTATACCACCCAGCCTGCATACACGCACGGAGCAAATTGGCAGCCCCGCTGCCATACTCGCCATCATGAGCGTCAATGCCCCACCTTTAGGTTAGAGCATCCAAACGCAACCCACCCCTTATGGGGGCTTCTAAGGCTAGGTTTTTCTCTACTTGGGGTTGTGACACCCAGCATTGTGCTAGAGCAAGATGCCACCCCGCTCTTGGAGGAAGGGCTGGAGTGAGGCTTTTCACAGAGCGCGGTATAAACAACATGGGGGTAGCCCATCGGCAGGCACAACTCCTAGCCGCAAGGTGTCTGTGGTCATAACACTTTCGGATTAGCACAAGAAGATGATTGCATATAGTACATCCTACTCATAGCTTATTTCCCTACTACCCGCTACAATGAGAACAGTTAAGCAAGCGCAACCTTCCATCTTCCATCGGAAAGTTGCCCAGCCCACACCAGGACTGATGCAGGAAAAAGGCAAACCCGTCGAAAGGCGGGGACGCAAAGCCATTGGATCTAAGGCTCTTATGAGCTATGACAGCCAGGTTGCCCGGCACTATGCTACACAGGCGCTACCAACGCCATGCAGACGCGTCCCAAGCGCACGCTGCAATCCGCATATGCCGCAACCCGTTACAGGAGAGAAAATGCAGGCATATACGGACCTCGCCCAGGGAATCGTGGGCAACACGCACCCCGAAGCGCACCACAACAAACGGCTCAATCTTCGCAGCATAGCGGCTCACGGCGCAGGCTCCCTGGTCCTTGCCCTCATAATGCTGGCCCAGCCGGTGTCGGGGACTATTGCATCACACTCAACAGCCTCCCACGGCAGCAACCGAGTGGCCCAGGCTTTACCCGCCACAGGCGCACCCACCTACAGCCAGTACTTTGCCTCTACAGGCAAGACAGTAAGCGGCTACTTTCTCAGCACCTTTCAGCGCTACGGCCTCGACCCCATCGGCTATCCATTGAGCAACGAACAGCAGGAGAATGGACGCACAGTGCAATACTTCGAGCGCGTGCGCATGGAGTACCATCCTGAGCTTGTAAGCAAAGGCTTCGGCGTGCTGATGACCCGCCTCGGCGCGGAGATGACCCAGAACACCCCCTTCGCTCCTGTAGCCTCTTTCCAGGCTACCCCTGCCCGCACCTACGTGCCGCAAACAGGCCACTCGCTCGCCGAGCCATTTCGCTCATACTGGAACAACAACGGCGGCCTACAGCTTTTCGGCTATCCAATCTCTGAGCCTATGACACAGGACGGCCTCACGGTGCAGTGGTTCGAGCGTGCACGCTTTGAATACCACCCTGAATTCAAAGGCACAGGTCAGGAAATTGAGCTGACCCAGTTGGGCCGGATGGCCTACGACAAGTCAAACAGCCAGGCATCTCAATTCAACGCCCAGCTTGTCAATGACAAGGTAGCTCCCGCCCCACCCGTCAAGCAACCAGCAGCCGCACAGAACAACCTCAGCGGCATGGAGAGCGTCGTGCTACAGACCATCAACGAGCAGCGAGCATCCGCCGGGCTTGCCCAGGTAAAGCTGGACAACGCCGTAATCGACCTGTCACGTGCCCGAAGCAGCGATATGGCAACGCGCAACTACTTCAGCCACACTACACCCGATGGTAAGCAGTTCCTCAACATGCTCCAGGATCGCAACATACCCTTCACTTACGCAGCCGAAATCCTGGCGAGAAACAACTACCCCGACGACCAGGCAGCCAAAGTTGCCGCGGATAGCTACATCAACAGCCCACCTCACAAAGCCATCATCATGGAAGCCCGCTACACCACTGTAGGCGTCGGCTATGCTAAGTCAGCAGACGGTATGCACTACTTCACCGTAATCTTCGTCCAGAACTAATCGAAGTTCCCCCACGCAGGGAGAAACCTTTACTCTCCAAAACAAAGCAGTAACGCCTGTGCAATAGGCGTTACTGCTTTGTTTTCATCTAATCTAATGCCCCCTCCCTACATGGGAGAAGAGCTATATCCCTGTACACTCAGCACGCAGAAAGCCCCCTCTCCCATGTAGGGAGAGGGGGCATGGGGTGAGGGCGGGAGAGGGCCGGTGAGGGCGTACAGATACCCTAAGAAGATTGCTCCACCCCTATCCTGAACGCTTACCCGGCAACTCAGGCTGGCGGTGCCACGCCTCTTGTGCTACAATGGGGCTGTCTTGCCCGCAATGCCGCGGGCTATGGTATTGTAGCCTTTGTCCGATGGAGGAATAACTATGGTAATGCAAACAGATGTTGCAGGCAAACCCACTTCCGGTCTGCTGGCGCAGAGCGAGAATACCCCGGATATACATGGCATGCTGCCCGGCCCTATAGGCGAGCAGATAATCGAGCGCGATGAGCAGGTCGTTTCACCCTCTTACACACGCTCTTATCCCTTTGTCATGGATCATGGCAAAGGCTGCATGGTGTGGGACGTAGATGGCAACCGTTTTATAGACTTCACGGCCGGCGTGGCGGTCTTATCCACTGGGCATTGCCACCCCGACATAGTGAAAGCTGTGCAGGAGCAGGCCGAGAAATTTATTCACATGGCAGGCACCGACTTTTACCTGCCCAACGCCGTTGAGCTTGCCGAAACGCTCTGCCGCATTACGCCCGGCGAGTTTGACAAACAAGTATTCTTCACCAATTCAGGCACTGAGTCGATTGAGGCTGCGATGAAGCTCTGCCGCCACCACACAGGGCGGCCTGTGCTCATCTCCTTCCTGGGAGCCTTTCATGGCCGCACCTACGGCTCGATGTCTCTCTCTTCAAGCAAATCCCTGCACCGCACCAGGTACCAACCCCTTGTGGGCGGCATCTACCATGCGCCATTCCCTAATCCTTACCACTCGCCTTTTGCCAACGTGCCTACTGAGCAGCTGGGCAGAGCATGTGTTGACTACATTGAGAATACGATGTTCCGCCATCTTGTCTCCCCCGATGAGGTAGCCGGTATATTCGTAGAGGCGATCCAGGGCGAGGGTGGCTATGTAGTGCCCCCCGATGATTTCTATCCGGCCTTGCGCAACCTCTGCGACAGGCACAATATCCCCCTTGTAGTGGACGAGGTGCAGTCAGGCATAGGACGCACAGGCAAGATGTTCGCTATTGAGCACTGGGGCGTGGAGCCGGACGTTGTTTGCATCGCCAAAGGAATAGCTTCGGGACTGCCGATGGGCGCTATAGTTGCCCGCAAGAGGCTGATGACGTGGCCCTCAGGCGCGCATGCTAACACCTACGGCGGCAACGCGCTGGCCGTGGCAGCAGCCATTACTACCTTGCGCCTGGTTGAAGCCGGCCTGATGCACAACGCTGTTACGGTGGGCGAGCATATGCAGGAGCGCCTCAACACCTGGGTCGAGAGGTATCCGTTCGTGGGCGATGTACGCGGCATGGGTCTTATGCTTGGCGTGGAGATCGTGTCGGACAAAGCTACAAGGGCAGGCGACCATGACCTGCGCGACCGCATAGTAGACGAGTGCTTCGCGAAGGGTTTACTCTTACTGGGCGCGGGTCCCGCGACGATACGCTTCTGCCCACCCCTGGTCCTAGATGAAGCCACAGCCGACGAGGGCCTGGCAGTTATGGAAAGGGTGATGGACTCTATCTGAGGCAAGGGGCGGGGCACCCCTACGTACGCTTGACTCAGGCAAAGACTCCTTCTCTTGGGAAGGAGTCTTTCCGTAACACGACGTCAACTTCTACAAACCGGGAGAGCGCTCTATGAGGTAGCGATAGAAGCCGTATGCAGCCATGCATACGAAAGAGGAGGCAAGCGCGGTTACTATGCCTCGCAAAAGCATCTGGACAAAGAGAAAAGGAGCATCACCTATAGGCTGGGCAAAGATCATGAGTGATAGAAAGAAGACCACGATAGGGATCAGGCTGAAAATGCGGCGCGCAGTGTGCAAACGGTCGTGCCAGGGTGCATGATAGGGGGACAAGTTACAACTCCTCTGTTAGATGCAAGAAGTAAAACACTCCAATCTGTACTCGCAATGTTGGAAAAGAGCCGATTTTAGAAGAGGCAACCCGTTAAGACGTGCAAAGCCGGCGAAATGCCACACGCGAACTGCCCTCGCAGCTAGCTTGGGTCGTCTAACGGGTTACCGCAGCTAGTCCGACTCTATCCCAAATGCTCCAAGTAGTCCATAGCACACTTTGGCTAGCTGCTTCACGCCAATACTCCCCCGAGGGTACCAGCTCCTGGCAAAATAACAGGTAATTCGTGTAAAGCACGCATCCACCCCAACCCCTCCTCATTTATGGAGTGGCGCTTTTACTCTTTATCAAAACAAAGATAACGGCAGCGGAAGGCTGCCGTTATCTTTGTTTTGATACTACTTATCCCTGACGTCGTGGGTGAGGGGAAGGGACTTTGATTACCAGCATGTGGAGGGGTCAGCCTGCGTGCTGGGCTATATAATTGATGACCCAGATCGCCTCAACCCCAATAAAGAAGCCCAGGCCAACAACCATTACCCATATCATACAGCTCGGAGCAAGCCTGGCATCATATGAAAGTTGTTCAGGGCGGCGCTTCCGTACGGAGACCTCCTCCTGGGGCGCATCGCCTGCGGGCTGAATATTCGTTGCCATACTTTCTCCTCCAATAAAAGAAACTCTAAATCAGTATATCACATGCCCAACAAAGCGCATAAGTCGTAAAGCATTAAGAAAGTATATAAAGGGTCGGCTGCGCGAGCTGCCGCTCAGCAAGGCTCTAGCCGCGCTGCACCAGCGTAGCGTCTATGCTCTTAATATTCGGGCGACCGGAGAGCGCCATTGCCAGCGAGACTTCAGACCGCAACATCTCCAGTACGCGAAGCACGCCTGCCTCGCCTTCTAATGCAAGGCCGTACATGTACGGCCTGCCGATAAGCACGGCTTGTGCACCCAGAGCCAACGCCTTGAGGAGGTCGGTGCCGCGCCGCACACCGCCATCAACCAACACTTCCAGCCGTCCGTCAACCGCCTCTACTACCTCCGGCAGGGCAGCGATACCCGAAGAAACCGAGTCTAGCTGGCGGCCACCATGGTTGCTGACAATTATAGCCGCTACCCCGTGCTCCGCAGCAAGAGTAGCATCCTCAGCGGTGAGTATCCCTTTGAGAACTACAGGCAAGGCGGTAACAGAACGCAACCAATCAATATCCGCCCATGAGAGGGCAGGGTCCCACTTGGAGGAGATATATGCCCCCAGCCCGGAGCCTACAACCCCGGTGGGCATCTTCTGCAACTGCATATCTACGAAGTTAGCCAGGGGCATATCAGCAGGGAAGCTAAAGTTGTTGCGCATGTCACGCTCGCGGTTGCCTATGATCGGCACGTCAACCGTCACGCACAAAGCTCGGAAGCCCGCAGCCTCGGCCCGCGTCACAAGATTACGCGTTACTTCGCGGTCCTTATAGACGTAAAGCTGGAACCATCTAGGCGCGTCAACTGCCGCCGCAACGTCTTCCAGCGATACAGTAGAAACAGTGGATAGCACCATAATAGTGCCTGCGGCGGCGGCGGCACGCGCGGTGGCTACCTCGCCTTCTGAGCAGCAGAGCTTGTGGCCGGAAGCTGGAGCCAGCATAACGGGCATACTGATGGGAGTGCCCAGCACAGTGGAGGCTGTATCTATGTCGCTCACGTCTACGAGTACACGAGGCCGCAAAGTGATTCTCTCCCAGTCCTCTCGATTACGCCCCAGGCTCACTTCATCATCAGCGCCGCCGGCTATATAGTCAAATCTTGAAGGCTCCAGAACTTCGCGTGCCAGAGCCTCCAGTTGGAGCAAGTTGGTGAATTGCATACAGCGATAACCTCTTTCAGCGATGAGCAATGAGCACCTGAGGAGTGAGAACCTACCACTTCGGCTAAGCCTCTGCCCATACATCTCCAGACCTATTGACAGCACTATTCTCGAAACGTATAATACCGCCATAACAGAATAGAAACAAGGCAGTGAAGGAGAGGAGTAGGACGCTCCGAGGCCGCAGCAGAGAAAAGGGGTCGCCGGCTGAAAGCCCCTTGTGGTATAAAGTCCGAACGTCGCTCCGGAGCCTGCGGGTAAACGGGTTTTGCATGCAGCCCCTCAACCCGCACGGGCGCGCCCGTTACAGCGCATAACGAGAGCATACCCGCCTCTATCGGAACCGGGGATTACCGGTGTTCGCGGCGGGGATGCTGAAACAAGGTGGTACCACGAAAGGTTAATCTCCCTTTCGTCCTTGGTGGACGAGAGGGTTTTTGATTCGCCGGACGTAAGGAGTAGTGCGTATTAGGTATTACGCTGTACATAGGAGGAAAAGACGATGCCAGAGACAACAATCAAATCGGAGAAGAGCGCCAACTCTCCAGAAACATCTATGGCGAAAGCATATAACCACGAAGCCGTAGAGCAACGATGGTATGACTGGTGGGAAAAACAGGGGTATTTCACACCCGAAATAGACCCACGAAAAGAGCCGTATACCATCATAATGCCGCCGCCCAATGTAACGGGAGAGCTGCACATGGGCCATGCTCTCACCAACGCGGTTGAGGATATATTGATCCGCTGGAAGAGGATGAGCGGTTATGCAGCCCTCTACCTGCCGGGGGAGGACCACGCCGGCATCGCGGGGCAGTTCGTGGTGGAGCGCGAGCTTGCCAAAGAGGAGGTGTCGCGCCACGATCTTGGGCGCGAGCAATTCCTGTTGAAGGCTTGGGAGTGGATGGACCTTTACCGCCCACGGATACGCTACCAGCTAAGGCGGCTCGGCGCATCGTGCGACTGGAGCCGCGAGCGTTTCACGATGAACGAAGGCCCCGCCCGTGCCGTGCGCACCGTCTTCAAGCATCTCTACGATAAAGGGCTTATCTACAAAGGCGAACGCATCGTAAATTGGTGCCCGCGCTGCATGACCACCCTCTCTGACCTGGAGGTGGAAAATGAGGAGGTACAGGGCAACCTGTGGACACTCTTTTACCCCCTGATGGGCAGCGAGCAGTCCAGCCCAGGCGCGGGCAATGGCATACTGGTGGCAACCACGCGGCCAGAGACAATGCTCGGTGATACAGCTGTGGCCGTGAACCCCAGTGATCCGAGGTGGCAAGGACATATAGGCAAGACGGTGATCCTGCCTATAATGAACCGCCCCATACCCATCGTGGCCGATGAAGCTGTAGACATCAACTTCGGCACGGGCGCGGTGAAAATCACGCCAGGCCACGACCCGCTCGACTTCGAGATAGGCCAGCACCATTCTCTGCCTATCATCAACTTGCTCAATCTGAATGGCACTCTCAACGGAAATGCCGGGCCTTACGCGGGGCAAACAGTAGAGCGAGCGCGTAAAGGTGTGATAGCCCGACTGGAAGCCGAAGGCTATCTCATAAATGTCGAGCCGCACAGCCACAGCGTGCCTCACTGCGAGCGTTGCGGCACGGTGCTTGAGCCTATCGTGTCGGACCAGTGGTTCGTGAGAATGCAGCCACTCGCTGCTCCTGCGGTTGAGGCGGTGCGTGACGGGCGTGTGCGTATCGTGCCGGAGCGCTTCGCAAAGGTATACTACCACTGGATGGAGAACATCCGCGACTGGCCTATCTCCAGGCAGCTATGGTGGGGACACAGGCTGCCCGTCTGGTACTGCGACAACGGGCATCGCTTCGCCTCGGCAGCCGAGCCTGATGCAGTGACGGAGTGCGAAATCTGTGGCAGCAAAAATATTCACCAGGACCCCGATGTGCTCGACACCTGGTTCTCCTCCGGCCTGTGGCCTTTCAGCACGCTGGGGTGGCCCGATAAAACGCCCGACTACGAATACTTCTATCCAACCGACGTGATGGAGACAGGCTACGATATACTCTTCTTCTGGGTGGCGCGGATGATCTTCCAGGGGCTTGAGAACACGGGTGAGGTGCCCTTCCACACCGTATACCTGCACGGCCTTATAAGGGACGACAAAGGTCGTAAGATGAGCAAGACCGCAGGCAACGTAATTGATCCACTGAGTATGGTGGACAAGTATGGCTCCGATGCCTTGCGTACCGCCCTTGTGACTAACTCATCACCCGGCAACGACCAGAAGCTAAGCGAACAGAAGATCGAACAGACAGCCCACTTCGCCAACAAGCTGTGGAATGCCACCCGCTTCGTAGTGAGCCAGGGCCAGGCTTCGTCGCCTCAAGCTCAGCCGCGCACCTTGCCCGACCGCTGGATAGTGAGTCGCTATAGCCGTATCGTGGGGCAGGTGACACAGCTTCTGGAGGACTATCAGCTTGGCGAAGCAGGGAAGGTGTTGCAGGACTTCGTCTGGAGCGACTACTGCGACTGGTACATTGAAGCTGCCAAGACCGCGCTCAGAGGAGACGAGGAAGCACAGAAAGCCACACTTGCAGTAGCTCGCACGGTGCTGGACGGCACACTGCGCCTGCTCCACCCCTTCATGCCCTTCCTCACAGAGGAGCTATGGCAGCATCTGAACGGCTGGCCGAGCGAGAGGGCGCTGCCCAACGACGAGCAGAGCATTATGCTAGCGCCCTGGCCCGAGCCTATCGGGGTAGATGAGGAAGCCGAGCGCGACTTCAACCTTGTGATTGAGATCGTGCGCGAGATACGCAATGCACGCGCCGAAGCGGTACGCGACGCGCCCGAACAGATCAAGAAAGAGATGACAGGCCGGCGCATAGAAGCGCATATCGGCGGCGGCAAGCGCACAGCTATCCTCAAAGTGGAAGCCGAAACAATCGCTCGCCTTGCGCGCCTCGACCAGGAGAAGCTGCTGATAGTGGAAAGCCTGTCCCCTGCTCAGCGACCCGATAAGAGCACCACGCTGGTGATAGGCGAAGTGGAGGTGGCGCTGCCTCTCGCCGGGCTGGTAGACCTCAAGGCCGAACGCAAGCGGCTGCAAGCCGAAGCCGAGAACGCAAGCGCGGAGATCGAGCGCACAGAAAAGCTGTTAGCTAACGAGCAATTCGTAGCAAGGGCAGTGCCCCAGGTGGTACAGCGCGAGCGAGACAAGCTGGCCTCAGCGCAGGAGAGGCTGGCAAAGCTGAAAGAAAGGCTGGAAGCGTTGTAAGCCCTTACCTGCAACAACAGAAAAGAGTTCAGTAATCTCACTTTGCACCGGCGTGTAGAGCTTATCGGTAACTGTTCAGACTAAGGGTGGAGGGGCGTCCCTCCCCTCACCCCATGCCCCTCTCCCCTTGTGGGAGAGGGGGCTTTACTCCTGCTGAGTGCACAGGGGCAGGCCCCTGACGGGGTTACAAGGGTCTCCCCCCTCTCCCTTGATGGGAGAGGGGCATGGGGTGAGGGTGCGTAAGGGTAGGTGAACGCTACCCCTTGAAGATTGCTCCACCCTTATTCTGAACAGTTACGCTTATCATATATATAGCCGAAAGGGCACACCGCGTGGTAAAATAGCTCGATCAGAGGCTTTCTATTGATCAATCTGCCGGAGTCCGGATGGTTACGCGCGCGGTTGAAGATTATCTCAAAGTAATATACAAGCTGCAACAGGATGGCTCGCCCGCTACCACTAACGCCATAGCAGAGAGCATGGGGTTGCGCGCAGCCTCCGTCACGGCCATGCTACAGCAGCTATCTGAGCAAGGGCTGGCGGAATATACTCGCTATAGAGGAGTATATCTCACCGGGCCTGGGGTGTCGGCTGCCTTGCGTGTTATCAGACGGCACAGGCTCATAGAGCTTTATTTGCACCAACACCTCGGTGTGCCCTGGGACCGCGTGCACGATGAAGCAGAGCGCCTTGAGCACGCTCTCTCCCCTTACCTCGAAGAGCGTATAGACGCTGCACTGGGCTATCCTGGCTTTGACCCGCATGGCGCGCCGATTCCAACCACCAGCGGCGCGCTCCCTGAGCGCAACCTGATAGCGCTCGACCATCTCCCCACCAACACGCCCTCCACAGTACGGCTCATACCCGATGACGATCCCAACCTGTTACGCTATGTTGCCTCGCTTGGCATTCTGCCTGACGCCACCGTGACTGTGCTAAAACGCGACCCGTCGAGCGGCGATGTTACCCTTTATATCTCCCCAGCGCGAAACGAAGCCACTATCATTCATAATGTAACAGAGGATGTGGCTTGCCACATCTTTGTGAGCAGCCCTTCTTAGACAATAAAGACTTACCTGTTAGTTTTGGTGGCAGCCAGCCTTCTTATTTGCTCTTAAACCAAACACCCGCTGGGCAGAGCGGGTGTTGGTTGCAAGGAAGGAGCGAAGAGCCATGTGGCGCAAGGACATGTCAACTCCGTTCACTTATTACGACGAAAGAGCTATTTGCTTTATTACAGAGATTTGGCGAGATCTCAAAATGAGTTTGAAACGATCGGTCAGGGAATTGAGAATCGGGGGATGTTGGCCGGTGGTCACCAACCCCTAAGCCGCTCCTTATCAAGCTCATTTTTGACCCATAAACCCGAAAGAATAGGCACCGCCAACCCTGCAAAGAGCATGAGGCAGCCTATCAGCAGAAGCGTGAGCACCGCCGAAAGCCCGACGTACACCCACCAACCCACCAGCAAGGCTATGCCTCTGGCTGTGCGCCCGGCATAAATGTGGCCTATGCCGAGAAAACCTATATAGCCCAGCAATTCGAGCAGCAGCGCTATCGTGGGGTCTCGCGGCGAGGCGCCTGCTAAACCCGCCTGAGGCTGATACTGGCGGTTGAGTGGAGCCTGTGAGTATTCAGGCAAACTCTGTGCAGGCGGCTGCACTTGCATGCCTTGTTGCTGAAAGCTCTGCGTCTGAGAGTACTGCTGCGGAGGCGGTGCATATTGAGGCTGAAGCTGCGGTGCCAGGTTGGAGGGAGGCGGGGTGTAAACGCTGCCGCTGTTATACTGCCCCGGCTGCCATGCTCCGGGCGCAGGCCCGGCAGGGCCCGCAGGTGCTGGCGGGGTATACGGTAGCCCCGATCTATCGGTTATGTCAATCATGGGGCTGCCGCTGTCTGGTGCTGGGGGCTGAATTACAGCAGCCTCCTCAGATGGGGTGGGCGCAACATCGGCGTTGGCGTAGCCGCAATTCGGACAAAAGCGAGCAGAAGCAGGCATAGAGTTTCCGCAAGCAAGGCAGGTTACATTTTCGACGCTCATATAACTTCACATCTCTCCTATATGTTGCGTATTGTGCAGGGAGTTACGGATAAAGAGGTATTACCCTGATCCAACACACACCATGCAATACGCGCTACGATTGGCTGCTAACCCTCATCGCGCAGTCCGCGCTGCAAGTTGAGGGCACGGCGTACAAGCTCCTCATACTCAGGCGTGCCGGGCTTTGGCCTGGGCGCACCCGGAGGGAGAAGCGCCGAAAAGTAGTCGGCAGGCTGCCCACCGGGCGGCGTGTATCCACCTGGGGGCGTAGATCCCTGGGGTGGTAGGCTGTTGCCGTTATGCGCCTGCTCTAATGCTGCACGAGCCATAGCCTCATACTCAGGCGTGCCGGGCTTTGGCCTGGGCGCGCCTGATGTCCAAACTGGTGATTGTGCGGGGGCTGAGGGCGGCGTGGTAGCAGGCGAGACATCTCTCTGGCCCAGCGCTGCACGAGCCATGGCCTCATATTCGGGCGTGCCGGGCTTTGGCCTGGGCATACCCGGTATCCACGATGGAGTTTGCGGGGGCGGTTGATTTTCCGTTGGTTGCGGGGCAAAAGCAGGCTGAGAAGAAGAGGGCGTAGGTGGCGGGATCGAACCCGCGATACCGTTATGCGCCTGCTCTAATGCTGCACGAGCCATAGCCTCGTATTCGGGCGTGCCGGGCTTTGGCCTGGGCATGCCTGGCTCCCAGACAGGGGCCCGGTATAGAGGCGTGCGCTCGCTTTGCACAGGCACCGTAAAAATACGCTGGGCGGCCTGCTGCTGAGGCTCAGGTTGTTGCGGTTCTGGGGCGATTTCTTCTACATCAGGCTCCTCAACATACACTTCATTATAGAAGATAGGTTGTGGCATCACACTGCCGCACACCTGACAGAATTGCACGCCCACAGGCGTCTGATTGTCACATACCCGGCACCTAACCACCTGCACAGCCTGGGTGGGAGCTACTTGCTCCTCGGCAGGCGGCGCAACAGTGTCAATAACGGCTTGATCGGGTATGGCCTCAAACAGGTGGGAGAGGTCAAGCTCCGAAGCAACGCCAGGCTCCGCATCATCAACGCGGCCAGGGGCCGGTGGCTGCTCGGCTAGAGGCTCCCTCGGCTCAACGAGACTATCTCCATGAGACACAACATCAACAGGTTGCGCGGGCGGCAGAGAGAAGGCAGCATACTCCGTCGCCCCAGGACTGAACAGTGCTGGCGCATCATCAGCAGGCGCTGTTGCTTCCTCCGGCTGCTCAAAGCCAGGGGAGACAACCTCCTCAGTTGAGGTGGAGGGAATATCTACAGCAGGAGCTTGTACATCTGCATATGGCGCTGAGAGGCTTGCACCGGGGTTATTCTCTGTCAGTGGCGCCTGCTTATTCCTGTAGGTAGGCTCTGCATGCGCCACGGCGCCGGTTGTGCTACTCGGTGCGACCGCTCTCTGCGGAGCAATAACATAGGGGGTTACCTCCGGCTCTGTGGCGGAAGGCGCTTCCGTGACGGCTGACTCCTGTAGGGCTGCCCCTTCTAACTGTTCATCCACCGCCTCATCAGCTATGACAGGTGATACGTCAGGCGTAGCAGGCACAACATCAGAGCCGTCGTACCCTGAACAAGCAGGCTCCTGCTCCTGAGTAGGCCAATCAGCCCTGTTTTCGTCTGGAGCCTCTATTGCCCCGGTAGACAACTCGTCTACAGAGGCAGGCGCACTACTCGCATCGCCAACATCAGCAAGGAGTGCCTGGTGATCGAATGAAGTCGAGACAAGTTGGGGCTGCTGAGATGCGCCCTCCTCATCCTCAACCTGGGAGGATGCCGGAACAACCTCGTGGAGTGCGGCCTGCTCCTCCTGCACTTCATATGATATCTGAGGCTCAGAAACGATTTCCGGCAGCTCGACGGCTATAGAAGTTTCAACCTGCGCCTCGCCCCCTATTTCTTCGCGCCCCTGTGGTTCAACTTCCAGCGCAGCAGCATCCAGTTGGGTAGACATTTCGCCTGTGGGTGAGTAAGCCTCAACGGCATGCTCCTCAACAAAAGCTTCGTCAGCTTCGAGTTGCGGTCTTCGAGAGGACTCTATCTCCGCCGTGTCAGGGTTATACTCGCTATCGAATAAAGCGCCCGGCACAGACGGCGTAATCTCAGTGGTTTCACCTGGCTCCCCAGCAGCCTTAATTGGAGTGGCTGTCTTCTCTACATCTTCGGCAGCAAGCACATTCTCGGCCTGTAAATCAGCAGGTAAATCGCCGACACTCTGCTCAGGAGCCATATCGAAGCCATACAAGGTGGCGTCTTCCCGCTCTACCTGCTCATTGGGCAGCGGCAGGTCGTATCCCTCCGCATCGAATATGGGCAGACGCTCGCTGAGTTCAGGCTCAGTGAGCGCGGGCGCGGCGGGCACTTCTTCCGCTACGTAAATCTCAGCCGAGGGAGTTGGTGCAGAGGGCACACCTTGCGGCATCGCTTCTTGCACAGAAAGTGCCGACAACTGCCCCGCGACGCCTATCTCAGTCAGCTCACCACTAAGGCCAGGCGTCTCAACCTCGGCCGCGGCCAAAACAGGCTCTGCGGAAGGGGCCAATGGGGGCGATTCTATCCCTCCATCTTCCACTTCTTCCGACTCTTCGCTAACCGCAGCTGCCTCTATGCCGTCAAACTCTTCGGAAGGTGTTATCTCTGCAAGATATGCAATCGCATTCGGTTCTAAAGACGGATCAGCGGGCAACGCCTCATCACTAACAGCCAATGGCTCCGCGCCTGCTTCGAGGGCAGCGGGATAGGGCGTAAAGCGTGCCTCTTCCGCCGCTTCTGCGTCGCTTGTAGGAGCGACCGGTGGAGCAGTTTCGGCTACCAGTGTTACAGTTACAGGTTGCGCGGGCTTCTCACTCTCGATGATTTCCTGCTCTGACGCTACATCGAATCCCTGCGACTGAGTAAAGAGGGGAGAAAAAACGTACTCGGGAAAGGCGGGGTCGGAACCCTGTAAGCCTTCTGCGTGCTGGACGGAGTAATGGGGCGCCTCTTGAACAGGAGGAGTATCACCGGTACCATCCTGAGCAATGCTAGAAGCTACAACAGGATCGCCGGCCTCACCGGCAGAATCGCTGCTATCGAAGTCAGCGAAGAGCGCGGAAAGATCGAGCTCAGGTGCGAGAGTTGGGTCTTGATCTGAACGACTCTGGGTGACATCCGTCTCTTGCATAGGAGCAAAGAAGGCCGAAAGGTCAAACTCCGGGGAGATAAACTGCGTGTCATCGCTGTTTGGAGTGCCTTCCGCCTGGGCAGAAGCTTCTGCCGTTACGGGCATCGCACCTTCGGCATCTTCAATAGGAAAGGAACCCTCGGGCTCACGAACCTCAACGCCGGGTGCAGCTTCCACCAGGGATCGCCAATGTGGATTGGGAGTGCCACACACCGTACAGGAGGGCACGTCAATAAACATCTGGTTATCGCAAAGAGGGCAATGTACTATTTCAGTACTCACAGAGGCTGATCCTTTTCTTGGTGGTTCCAGATGAGTACTTGTTCACTACAGTATATCTCTGATTATAGACACGACCACTCAGAGTGTCAATACAGCACGTAACAGTAAGAGTTCAGAGTTGGGGTGTAGCAATCTGCAAGGAGTAGCTGTGCGGGTGTTGCGCCATCTGCCCTCACCCCATGCCCCTCCCCCATGAAGGGAGAGGGGGCTAAGCTAGCCCCTCCACCCTGAGTCTGAACATTTACACGTAACACGTTGGGCAACCCTGTGCTTGGAAGGGGGTAATGGGGCACGTGCGGGCCAAGCTTATGTCGATTTGCGCTTTACAGAGGAGGTTTCCATTCAGGAAGGAGAATAAGCACTCACCTGTATGTGAGTGCTTATTCTCCACCATTTACCCTGGTCGCAAAGAGTGCTTACAACGACCATCTCTTTGCACGGCAAGCCGATCTTCAGATGGCGGAGAGGGTGGGATTCGAACCCACGACGAGTTTCCCCGTACCCGCTTTCCAGGCGAGCGCCCTAGGCCACTAGGCGACCTCTCCAGGCGTTTCGGACCCCTAATTCACTCTCCGGGTCTTCTCACTAAATGGAGCGTGATCCAGGAATCCCTTTATTGTGAAGATTGGCGGAGAGGGTGGGATTCGAACCCACGAAGAGCTTTTCAAACCCTTACTCGTTTTCGAGACGAGCTCCTTCAACCGCTCGGACACCTCTCCAAAAAGAAAGCCGACCGTTGGGTCGGCTGTTGCGTGGCTGGAGGGGCTCGAACCCCCGACCTTTGAGTCCGCAACCCAACGCTCTATCCACTGAGCTACAGCCACACGGATCACTATAAGCTTTACGATTATAGCACATCTCTTTTTAAATTGCTAGCTTTACGCAAAACGTAAGTGTGCAGAGTTGAGGTGGAGCAATCTGCAAGGAGAAGCTGTGGAGGCGTACCCTCACCTACCCTTACGTACCCTCACCTCATGCCCCCTCTCCCATTGTGGGAGAGGGGGCATGAGGTGAGGGCGGGTACACCCGCCCAGATACCCCAGGAAGATTGCTCCACTCTAACTCTGAACAGTTACCCCGCGTCCGCTTCTTGACTGTCTACACAGGCGCATCTATAATCAAGCTATCATTAGTAGAGAGGTTGTTATGGTGGTGGGACGCGGGCTGTTTATTGTGCTTGAGGGGCCGGATGGGGCGGGAATCAGCACGCAGACGGCACTCTTACGCTCAGGGTTGGCGGGTCGTGGCATCAAGGCTATAGAAACAAAGGAGCCTACCGCTGGGCCTGTAGGCTCGGTTATACGCCAGGCTCTGTCGCATCGCCTTGTTTACCCGCCTTCTCAGCCTGTGGGAGACGATGTGCTCGCTCTCCTCCTTGCCGCTGATCGCCTTGACCACCTGCGGGCCGACATCGTGCCGCGTCTCGAAGGGGGGACCCACGTGATATGCGACCGTTATCGCCTCTCCTCTTATGCTTATCAGGGCAACACCCTGGGACAAGAGTGGGTGCAGGCAATCAACAGCCGCTCAATCGCCCCGGACATCACCTTCTTTTTGGATGCACCTCCTGAAGTTAGCCAGGCACGCATAGCGCACCGCGGCCAGTATATAGAGCTATACGAAAGCGAAGAGCGGTTGCGGCCAATCTATGCTAACTACAGAATGCTAGTTGACGAGATGCGACGGTCGGGCGAGGAGGTTGTTACTGTGGATGCTACCCTGGCGGTGGGTGTTGTAGCTGCGACTATCCTGGAAAAGACCTTGCGGATAATGGCTGCTAAAGCTGAGTAATCTACCCCACTCACACGTTGCCGGAGGTCGTTGTGAAAGATAAACCACGATACACATTCCACTATACACCCGTTGACTTCTTCGACAGCCTGGACCCGGCGGCAGATTACACGCCACCAAGCTATGAGCAGGAAGGTTTTATCCACTGCACCGATGGCGCTGCTAACATGATCAAGGTTGCTAACCTGCATTACCGCGACGACCCTCGTGGCTTCTATGTGCTCTACCTCGATAAAGAGAAGATAAGCAGCCCCATAAAATATGAAGACCCCGAGGAGATATACCCCCATATCTACGGCCCTCTAAATCGCGGTGCCATAGTAGCGCAAAGGCATGCACGCCGCGCTTCCGATGGCAGCTTTCTCCAGACGCCTGAGCTATAGAAGGTCAGGGCAAGCTCAACATATTGGCAAGCCAACACGCCAGCTTCTACGTGGTCTTTTGACAGTATGTCCCGGCTCAGATGCTATTGTGCCCCTTTGTATTCTGCTATGGCGCGACTTTTAAGGGTAGTTTTTCTCTCCAGCCTCAATTACGATTCCCCAATGCTGTACTACGGCAAGACCCCACCCCAACCCTCTCTCCATGAGTGGGGGGCTTTTCATCTAATTTATTCCCTCCTTCCCATAGGGGAAGGGGGTTTGACTACCCTGACGTAAAAGATGATTGAACCTTCTGCAAAGAGCTACTCGTGGAAGCCTCCGGTCGGAGGGCTTCAAAGAAGGCTTCTACTTAGGGCCAACTATGTACATCTGGAGGTACATACCCTGGCTCTCTTGCGGCGGGCCATTGGCGCGCAGGCCTGCTATTTGCTTTTGCCAACTCTCGCTCAAGATGCGGGGATTGTTAGTCATCAAGCCGAAGGAGGTAACACCTTTGGCTTGCATCTGTTTGGCCCAGGCTGTCAGGCGGTCGTTGCTGTCGGCCAGCATCATTGGGCGGGTATAGAAGTCTGCTGCCAGGTTGAGAGGCAGCCACCAGAGATCGGTCACCATAGGCTCTCTGCCGGGTAGCACTTTCACCAGCGCCCGCCACGCATTCACCTGCGCCCGCTCCTGATGCAACACAGCGTATCCACGCATACTGAAGCCGAGCGCGACAAGCAGAGTGGCACACCCCAGGGCCATGCATGCTCCGGTGTAGGCACGCAGGCGCATATCTTGCCCATAGGCGGCCCAGATACGCCACAGCGCCAGCAGCGCCAGCGCCGCCAGAGGGGGATAAGCAGGCAAAAGATAGCGTTGGCCCCACTCATGGCTGCTGATGGGCCCCAGCCCGCTGAACGCGCTGATTATGAGCGTGTGTAAAGCTACGTAGGCCAGTGTGACCCCATAGAGCAGTTGCGCCGGTAAGACCGGAATGTGAGGCTCTTTTGCTCCGGCAGCGCTCACGGGCCAGAGCGCCAGCGCAACAAAAGGAGCGGCGAGCAAGAAGCCGTGCAAGTTGTAATACGGCATGCCTGAAAGTAGAGTTGCTCCCGTCGTAAGGACGATAAGTGCGAGGCCCAGAGCAAAAGCAGCCAAACGCCACGCGATTGTGGCGCCGCCCTTTACCAGCCCCATAAGAGCGGCCATCAGACAAAGAGCGACGCCTGCCAGACCCGTTATCTCTGCCCAGAGAGGCAGCACAGGTGACAGTGGCGCTGATGGCCCAAAAAGGAAGTCGGGCACCACGCGCCAGCCTGCTGTAGCGATGTAGCGTAGCGCAGGCAGCTCGAATTGGCCTGGAAGGGTAGTGCCTGCCCCTGAGCTGTCGCTTCCAGCGAAGTACCACATAGCATGTAGAGGGAGCAAAGTGCCTTCGCTCACTGCGTAAAAGGCCCACAGAGGGGCCAGCGCAGCTAGAAAGGTTGCCAGCCAGAGCGCAAGAGAGCGGCGCGGGAGATGTCGCCGCCACGCCAGCAGCGCGAGGCCGATCCCAAGCGCCACAGCCAGTATATAAAGCTCAGAGCGAAAGTATATCGCCCCCGCCAGCAGAGCCGCGCTCAACGCCATCCGCCCTGTAAGCCGCCCACCATTTTGTAGCGCAGCGGCAGCAGCCAGCAAGCTTAGAGTTACGAGCAATGCGGCCAGCGTATGCTCGAAGAAGAGGAGCGAATAGATAAACAAGGGTGTTGCCAGGCCCACCACAGGCACCACGAGCCATGCAATGCGTCGGGGCACCCCCACTGTGAGGGCCAGCAGGTATGAAGCGAACGCTGTTCCCAGCCCCGCGAGCAGAGGCACCAGATACAGCCCCCAGAAGCCCATTATCTTCCACGGAATGCGCGTGAGCAGCCCCAGAAAAATAGGCCACTGTAGGTAGATGCGCCCCTTGCTGTCCACGTAATACTGCTTCGGGTTGAAGGGTACGAATTGCAAGTTGGGATCAAGGGGCCGAGCAGGATAGTTAATAGACCAGTCCAGGCCAGCCGGGGTAAGGCGCAGATTACGCACCTGCAAATACTTGGCTCCGGTGTCATGCTGCGTCAGCGCATCGGGCGGCATAACGACAAGCGCAGCGATATACAAGAGAGTAAGCGCCAGCAATGCTGAAAGGGCTGTGGAGTGGGCGCGAACCCACAGGGTGAGGAAGGTGAAATGAACACGTGACACATGAAACGTGAAACGTGATGCGCGGCTCGTATTGGCTGTTGGGTATGACCTGCTGGGTGAAATGGTGGTGGATTCTTTGCCGCCAATCTGCAACTCGTTATCCATTAGAAGTTACGCTTATCCCCGGCTCCTTACGCACTACGCATTACGTAATACGCAGCACTACCACTTATCACGTTTCACGCATATCGCGCACACCGACGAAGCTTTCTACCTGGCGGAACGCCTTCTCGGCGCTGGGCCACCGCACCGTATATTTGCTGTCGCGTCCCCTGCCCGCCACTTCCAGGCGTATGAGACCTGCCACGCGCAACTCCCTTATGTGATGTGAGACTGTCGGCAGGCTTAACTTTACCTCATGGGCGAGAGATTGGAGGGAGCGCGGCTCGGTGGTTATCAGGCGTAACAGGCGAAGCCGTGTGGGGTCGCCCAGGGCACGCAGCACCAGCAAGGCCTCGTCGGGCACGGACTCGCCAGGCACCAGCTTGTAACCACGTGGGCGCGTGCCCCACGCGACGAAAAGCTCTCTATCAGCCGGGCTGAAGCTGATGACAAAGGGGTGAACCCATATCGAGGGCACAAGTACCAGGCGCGTAATATCTATATCTTTGCTGATCGTAAATCCGTTTGATAGACGCTCAATAAGGTCGGGCACAGTGGTGGTGCTTGCCAGGGCCTGGGCATCAGCGAGGGTGCGTTGTAGCACCGGCTTTTCCCGCTTCTCTTCCTCTGCGAAAAAGGCCGAATAGTACTCGCGCATAACATGCAGCCAGCGGCTCTTCGTTGCTGCCGAGGCGGCCAGGTCGGTGAAAAGACGCCGCAACTCAGCTAACGAAGGGGCTGAGCGCAGTCTGGTGCGCACCAGGCTCTTGCGATACTCTTCTATATCGGCGTCGCTGATCTCGTCACCTTCCAATGCTTTGTTTGTTATCTGCTGTAGCTCGTCTTCATTCCAGGTGGGGAGGAGCATACGGCGCGAGAAGTCCACATCAGGTATAGTCTCTACATAGTCAAGGAAATGCCGCGCATCTTTGGGTGGCTCCATCTCCAGAACGAGGTGTAGGGGTGCGTAGGCGAAAAAGCCTGTAGGCTGCCCAAAGAAGGCTTTCATATCACGCTGCGACTGTGCGGAAAGGCGCTTGCGCACGCCTGCTGCCCAGGGTGCGGGCACTCCATGCTCTTTGGGCAAGAAGATCGTGCGAAGGCTGAGCAGCATTTCATAAGCCGTGCCGCAATCCCATTCCAAGACACGGGCAAGAGGGTCAACCTGGGTTTGAGGTATGTCGTCGATATTAGTCATAGGTGTTTATCTAACCAGCTGCAGAAAGTTTGCTCTTCGGACATCACGACCATGAAGCATACTCTATGCGCTGTGTGGAAGATGCTCAATAGGATTATAGTGCGTCACCGCTCAGATAGCAAATTATTGTAGCAATGTAAATGTTCAGAGTTGAGGTGGAGGAGTTTCCATGATATTGTTGAGGCATGACAAAGCGGGAGCGGAAACTAGAGGCAGAGGGTAAGTGCTTTGCGGGCTGAAATAGCCGCTCTGAAGGAGCAGGTCACACAGTTGCTGGCTGCAAACGCTACGTTGCAAGCTCAGGGGGAATTATCAGTTATCAATCATGAATTGTGGCGCAAACGGAATCGTAATTGATAATTCGTAATTGATAATTCCGCGAAGCGGTTCGCCGCAGGTGGAAGGGGGTAGCTTCATGTGCATTTCGGCTCTTACAGAGGGGAGCATTTCAGAAGTTAAAGGGATAAGCGAGGCTGTGCTGGCGGCGGTGTGGAACGAGCAGCAGCCTCTGCGTGGGCCGATGTGGGACTGCGAAGGCGCGCCTGTGGCCGTGGTATATAGAGGAAGATGGACGGCGGGCAGTGGGCCTGACTTCGAAGGGGCCATCCTCTCGCTGGGCGATACACGGCTGGTGACAGGCTCCGTGGAGATGCATCTGCGTTGTGGCGACTGGTATGCGCACGCGCATGATAAGGACCCCAGGTATAATAGCGTGGCGCTCCATGTGGTTCTATGGCCTCACGCCGCACGACCTGTTATAAGACAGGATGGTGCGAGTGTGCCCACCCTGGTATTGGCAGACTACATAACCCTCACAACAGGCGAGTTGCTGGAGCGTGTGGCCCCTCTCATCAGCAATCTGGGCGCGCTATCGGAAGAGCCGTGCTGGCAGCGCACCCAGGATTGGCCGTTGGAGAAGCTTGTCGCGGAAATCGAGGCCGCCGCAGATGAGCGCATGCTGGCGAAAGCAGCGGTGATGGAAGCCGATACAGAGGTGTACCGCTCGACTGACGAGGTCTTTTATCGCGGGCTGATGGACGCGCTCGGCTATGCGGCGAACCGCGAGCAAATGAAGGCTCTGGCTTCCGAGTTGCCCCTGAATCAGCTGCTCAGCTTGCCCCTGGGAAGGGAGAGGACCGGGCGTGCTACTCTTCTTGAGGGCCTATTTTTAGGAGCAGGCGGATTGCTCCCATCTCAGAGGCTGGAGATGCTGCCTTTGGATTGGCTGTCGGCTGAGTATGCAGAGGAAGTAGAGGAGTTGTGGCGCTCGTGCGCCTCGGCATTGGGCTTGCACGACAAACCAATCGTAGAGGGGTGGGAAGTGGATCGTGTGCGCCCCGCCAACTCGCCTGCCCGAAGGTTAGCGGCGGCTGCCAGGCTGCTAGCCCACCTGCTATGGGAGCGCGGTGGGATGCTTGGGCCTTTCACAACGGTCGAGCGCGGCCCAGCCAGAGAAGTGGCAAAAAAGTGGACGGAGATGCTACTTGTGCCTGGTGACGGCTACTGGGGGTTGCATAGCGACTTTGGACAGCGCCTCAGTGGAGATAAAGAAGTCGCGCTGGTAGGAGCCTCGCGTGCGGCTGACATAGTGGTCAACGTGCTCTTGCCTCTGCTCACGGCGGAGTCAGAGCGCACAGGCGATCCGGCGCTTCGAGAGGTAGGACTTGAGGTTTGGGCCTGCTATCCAAAGCTGGCGGAGAATAAGATCACACGGGCCATGGCAGACGAGGCGCTTGGCCCGCGCCAAAAAGAAGGGATCAAGGGAGCGCGGCATCAGCAAGGTTTGATCCATCTTTACAAAACCTACTGCGCAACGAGGCGCTGCTACGAGTGCCCCCTGTCGGGTTTGACCAAATTATGAATTAGTTCCCGCCCTCGGAATTATGGATTGTGGCGCAAACGGAATCGTAATTACTAATTCATAATTACTAATTGATAATTCCGAAGGCGAGAGTGGTAGGACTAAAGGGGCAGGTGGAATAGTCAATACGTGGTATAGGATTATAGGAAGCGTTGCGCTAGAATAAGAGCAATAGCAGGCGGTACCTTGCCAAGGCATATTATAGTGGCGGCGATCTGGCGGTTATGACCCGGCTATTATTGAGCAATGACAAGTGAAAGAGATATCATATATGCTAGCCTCCTCAGTAAGCACACAATCCGTAATTGTACTTGTTATAGACCCTGAGCCGGTAAACCAGCGGACAATGCGCGACCAATTGGTGCGGCTGGGGTATGCGGCCCGCCTGGCCGACGACTACGAGTCGGCACGCTCTATCGTGGAGGCCACACCGCCTGATATTGTGCTTGTGCCCGGTCTCACAGCTTATGGCAAAGGCTGGAGCGAATTACAAACGCAGCTTAACAGCTGGGGAATCCCCCTGCTGAAGCTAGGGGAAGGTAGGAAAGGCGCTATCACAGGCCCGCTTACGCCGCCCGCTATCTCGATAGGCGACGCCGACCTGAAGATGAGGCTGGAAGACGCCGTAAAGTCGAGGGATATGTTCAAGGCGCTGGTGATAGAGAATACGCGCCTTTCGGCAGAGCGGTTGCACGATGCGCTCACGGGCCTCTTCAACAGGCGGTATATTATGATACGAGTCGAGGAAGAGGTCAAAAGATCGTCACGTCGCGCCTACCCGCTCTCTTGTCTGCTCCTGGACGTAGACAAATTCGATCAGGTAAACGACAGGTGGGGGCACTCGGTAGGCGACGCGGTATTACGCGACGTAGCACACGTTATGACGAGGACCATGCGCGCCACCGACGTGGTTGCCCGCTATCGTAACGACCAGTTCCTTGTGCTGCTGACAGACACCGACTCGGACGGGGCGCAGATCGCGGCGAACAGATTGCGCGACTCCGTGGCTGACCACAACTTCTATAATCAGACATCAGCAGATGCGGTTAAGCTAACCGCTTCGGTGGGTGTAGCTTACTGGCAACCCTCATCCAAACCCGGCGAGGGTGTGTGGGAGCCACAGTTGATAGCTCTCGCAGAGAGAGCGCTCAGAGCAGCCAAGCTGTCTGGTCCTAACAGGCTGGTGATGCTGCAAGCAGCGTAATGCCTCTCGGCGACCCACTTTGCGGAATTATTAATTAGTTCCCGCCTTCGGCGGAATTATGGATTGGAGGACGAAATCATAACTCATAATTCCGCAAAGTGGGTCGCCGAAGTAAGCGTTCAGAGTGGGGGTGGAGCAATCTTCTTAGGGTATCTGTACGCCCTCACCTGCCCTCTCCCCCAACGCACCCTCACCCCATGCCCCTCTCCCTTCAAGGGAGAGGGGCATGGGGTGAGGGGAGGGACACCTCTGCACCCCCACTCTGAACCCTTACTCGCCGAAGACTGAAGCGCTCGCGTGGCGCAATAGTTTATAATGGTGTTACCATGCCCCAAGAAAGATTGCGGCTGGTTGGTTTTGGCCTTAGTAAGGAGCTTACGGTGAGATATACCCCCCTCGATACAGCGAATCTTTAGAGCAGAGACATTGTGGTGTCTCTGTAGAGAGGGGGCACCTTTGCTTCAAGTACAGAATCTTTATAAGAGCTACGGTACGGCCACTGTCCTTGCCGGGATCAGCTTCGTCCTCAACAATCGCGAGCACGTTGGCCTTATAGGCGCTAACGGCTCCGGTAAATCCACCCTGCTGCGTTGCATCGCAGGCGAAGAACAACCCGACTCAGGCGTAATCATTATGTCGCCACCTGAAGCGATCATCGGCTATCTTCCACAGGCTTTCCAGGAAAGCGTTAACCTCACGATGAGCGAGGCGGTTGCGCATGCCCAAGCCGGGCTCGTCGAGGCTGAACAGGCTCTCCAGAACGCTGCCGAGGCGCTATCTTCGGGCGTTGACCCGGATACTGCGCTGGCTGACTACACCTATACCCTGGCCCAATTCGAGGCGCTGGGCGGCTACGAGCGCGAGCAAAGGGCCAGTGAGGTGCTGCAAGGTCTTGACCTGGGGCATATAGAGGCTGGTGCGCTCGTGTCAACGCTCAGCGGTGGGCAGAAGACAAGGCTTGGGCTGGCGATGCTACTGCTGCGCGAACCAGACCTCTTGCTCCTCGACGAGCCTACCAACCACCTTGATGTGGAGGCCCTCGAATGGCTCGAAAGCTTCGTGCAGAGCTACCCCAACAGCGCGCTGATTGTGTCGCACGACCGCGAGTTCTTGGACCGCACGGTGACGGGGGTCCTTTACCTTGACGAAGAAACACATACCCTCAAGAGCTATGAAGGAAGCTATAGCCACTTTGAGGAGGCGCAGGAGCAAGAGCACGAAGCTCACATTCAAGCCTGGAAGCTCCAGCAGGAATACGTAGCGCGAGTAGAGCGCGACATTCACGCCATGAAAGACGGTGCACTGAATATCGAGCGCGGCACCACACCCCGGCAGCCAGGAGTTCGCAGACTGGCGCGCAAAAAGGCAAGGCTTGCCAAGTCACGCGAGCGCAAGCTGGAAAGGTACATGGCGGCGGACGAGCGAGTAGAGAAGCCCAGGCCAAACTGGTGGCTCAAGCTCGACTTTGGGCCCGCCCCTATGGAGGGCAAGTCGGTCGTGCGGGTTGAGGATCTGAGCTTTACATATCCAGGTGGCGCCCCACTGCTCGAAGGGGTATCGCTCGACGTGCAATACGGAGACAGGATAGCGCTCGTTGGCCCGAATGGTGCAGGTAAAACCACCTTATTAAGGCTGATTGCGGGCAAGCTACAGCCGCTATCCGGTGTAATAAAGCTGGGAGCCAGTGTGCGATTAGGGCTGATGGCGCAAGAGCAAGAGACCCTTGACCCTGAGCGTACTGTGCTGCAAACGGCGCTCTACGAGCGGGCTATGAGCGAAACTGATGCGCGCAGTTTCCTTCACTTCTTTCTCTTTGAGGGCGACGATGCACTCAAGCGGGTAGGCGATTGCTCACTTGGAGAGCGAAGCAGGTTGCAGCTGTCGCTACTGGTGCTGCGTGGGTGCAACTTGCTGCTCCTCGACGAGCCGCTGAACCATCTCGACATAGACGGACGAGCGCACTTTCAAGAGGCGCTAGAGGCATTCGAAGGCACAGTAATAGTAGTAGCTCATGACCGCGCCTTTTTGCGCGATTACCCTGACAGGTTGGTAGAGGTGAAGAATGGGGGGTTGAGGGTTGAGGGTTAGCGCCTGGCTAATTGCTTCTCGCATACTGTAAGTGTTCAGAATTGGGGTGCAGGGGCGAAGCCCATGACGTGGAGTGGGGTGTCCCCACCTTATTCCCTCTTCTATATTCTCCCCTCCCACACGTGGGAGGGGCTGGTGGAGGGCGTTGGTCAGGCATTTGCTGAATTGCTCTACCCCAAGTGTGAACACTTACCGCATACTCAGTGGTGGGTTGCAAGTCATTTGAGGAGTATCATGGAGGTGGGATTGTAGCAATGTCTGGCTGC
>JADEYI010000591.1_pt1 | contig 45282 bp, 52 predicted proteins | sample 8542331 | NCBI WGS metagenome assembly JADEYI01 (sample SAMN16510988, study PRJNA670497) | mine drainage metagenome | isolation source: biofilm near Copperflume 1 | place: Germany: Marsberg coppermine Kilianstollen | collected 2018-02 | reverse complement strand
GATCTGGGCCGTGATCTTTTCGCTGATCCCAAGCCCTGCGGCGTCGTCCGCTGCACGGTTGATGCGGTAGCCGCTTGAAAGCTTTTCGAGCACCTTCCCCAGCTTGAGCCCGGTCATAGACAGGTTCCGCTGCGCGTTCAAAGCGGCAATGTTTGTGACGATTGATGACATCTTCCTGGCACCCCTTCTCGCGTTGCCCGTGGGCGTTCTGCCACGCCGTGGGCTCGTCCCGGCTGCTGTTCTGGTTTCCAGCCGGTGTTCAGTGTGACTATCGGGGTGCACGCACGGTGGAAACGGGCGCGAAAGGGTGGACGGTCGGTCGACGAAACGGTGAACACGGTTGCAATCGGGTGGACGGCGGGGGGCAGGGACGTGAAAAAGGGGCCCCGATCGTCTCCGGAGCCCCTCTTGGACTGTCGCACTGAGCGCATCAATAGCGTGTGGCTGGGTGTGAAGGTGGCGGCGTGGATACCGATCAGGTGGCAGTCCGGTGGCCACCGGCGATCCTCGATTCGTCACCGTCGAGCAGCCGCGAGCGCAGCCGTCACCCCTGGAGAAGCTTCAGCACCGCCTGCGGGGCCTGGTTCGCCTGGCTGAGCACGGCCACTCCAGCCTGCTGAAGAATCTGGTCGCTCACCATCTTGCTTGAAAGCTCGGCGATGTCGGCGTCGCGGATGCGGCTTTCGCTGGCGCTCAGGTTTTCGACCGAGACGCCGAGGCTGTTCATCGTGTGTTCGAGGCGGTTCTGGGCGGCGCCGAGGGTGCCGCGCTGGGCACTGAGCTGTTCGATTGCACCATCAACCGCGGTGATGAGGTTGTGGGCTGCTGCAATCGTGCTCACGATTCCGTTCGCACCCAGCGTCGTGACCAGCCCCGTCGGCCCGCCGAGGAGGAAGCCACCGCCGCCCAAACCGGTGGTCTGCATGTTGGTGAAGTTCAGGCTGAGGGTATCGGGGACGTTAGCACCGACCTGCAGGACCGATGAAGCCCCCGAGCCAGTAGCCACGATTGCGTTGTTCGGCGGCGAGGTAAGGGCTGCCACGATCTGCGCGGGCGTCAGACCAGCGGCATCCGCTTTCAGGGTCACATTGACTCCGAGTTGGCCGAATTGCAGGGTCCCAACTCCGTTGGCCGCAATCGCGTTGAGCGTGATGGTTTGCGTGCCACTCGGCCCCGTCAACGTCAGGGAGCCTGCACCAGAACTCGTGATCGAGTAACTCCCCGGGACAGCGTTGGCAACGTCCACCTGGTTCACCTGCATCCCGCCGACGGTCAGCGTCTGGCCGCTCGCCCCGAGGTCGGTGCCGAGGTTTGAAAGCGCGTAGGCCGAGGTATTGTTGACCGTCATCTGCACGCCGTTCGTGAAGGTGAAGGTCGGGTTGGCGCCCGGGGCCGCCGGAAGTCCGGTGGTGGGAGCAGTGGCCACGACCGGGCCGGTAGCGTTGTTCTGGTGAAGCTCCAGGGTTGCGCCGTTGAGCACGACGGTGAAGTTGCCAGGTGTCATCGCACCGAGGCTCGCGGCAGGGACGGAGACAGAACCGCCTCCGGACGGCGTCGTGGTGGTGAGCGTGCCGCCCGCGCTGCCGCCGATGAGCGTCGCGTTCTGGAGTCCACTGCTGCTGAGCGCGACGGAGAGGTTGCCGGTGAGCAGCTTCTGGCCATTGAACTCGGTGCTGTTGGCGATGCGATCGATCTCCTGGGCGAGCTGGACGATCTCCTGGCCCATGGACGTGCGTTCGGGGCCGTTGTCGGCGTAGGTGCCGTTCGCGGCCTGGACGGCGAGCTCGCGCATGCGCTGGAGCATGCTGTGCACTTCGTCCATCGCGCCTTCCCCGGTCTGGAGCATGGAGATTCCATCCTGCACGTTCCGCAGTGCCTGCTGGTTTCCGGCGATCTGGGCGCGCATCTTTTCGCTGATACCGAGCCCGGCAGCGTCGTCGGCCGCGCGATTGATACGGTAGCCGCTGGAGAGCTGTTCAAGCACTTTGTCCAGCTTCATCGCGGTCGTGTTGAGGTTCCGCTGGGCGTTGATGGCGGCGACATTGGTCATGATGCGGGTCACTGCGTGTCTCCTCTGGCGGGCGGATCGGTGCCCGGCGTCTGTTTCGACTCGGCCGTTGCGGCGCTGTTTTGCGTCTCGCAGGGCGAGTGGCTACACGGTGATAGTCGAGTGACAACGGTGGATGTGAAGTGGCAGGACGGTGAACGACGCCAAAAATTGGCGGAAACCCTGAGGTGAGGACCTTCGCAGATCGGGCGCTTGCACTGGGCGCTGGCGGCCGTTCGCGGGGACGCATTTCCAACAGAACGTGCTCGCGATGATGGGAGGACGTTGGGGACACGCGGACGCGCCGGTCCGCCGTTGGGAGTGAACGGCGCGGTGCCGCGCGATCCGGTGGCGGGCGCTTGCGCTACTGGATGAAGTTGAGGAGTGAAAGGTTGATGGTCTTGCCGATGGCGCCAAGTGCTGCCTGGAGCTGATTCGACCGCGCCGTGAGCTCGACGATCGTCTGGGACACGTCGATCTCTTCAACGCCAGACTTGAGCGATTGGAGGTTAGTGTCTGCCTGGACCGAGCGCGCGCGCACGTCCTGGAACATATTCGTGCGCGAGCCGATGTCCGCCCGTGCTGCGAGGACGGTGTTGAGGTCCCCATCGATGGCCGCGATGGAGCCGTTGACCAGGCCAGGATTGTTGCGGAGGTTGTCCCGGAGCGTCACCAGGTCCTGGAACGCGTTGCCGAACGCTGCCGACCCTGGCACGTTTACAGCCGCAGTCGTCTGTTGGGAGACTTGCCGCAGGACCTGCCCGGTGTCGCCGGCATAGGTGACGGTCCCAAGGCTGCCACCGGTGTTGTTCGTAGTGGTGAAGGCGGGAGCGTTCGACTTGTTCCCGGCGAAGATGTAGGCGCCGTTGAAGTTGCTGTTGCCTATCTGGACCAATTCCTGCAGCAACTGGTCCACTTCGGTGGCCATTGCGTCGCGGCCCTGCTGGGAGTTCGTGCCGTTGGCACCCTGCACGGCCAGTTCGCGCGCCCGCTGCAGGGCATCGGTCGTGCTGCTGAGGGCGGCCTCGGAGGCGTTCATGAAGGCCACACCGCTGTCGATGTTCCGCCGCATCTGGGCTTCGAAGGCAATATTCTGTCGATAGCCAAGCGCCTGCGCAGCGCCCTGCGGGTCGTCGCTGGCGTGGTTGATGCGCTTGCCGGTGGAGAGCTGCTGTTGGACCTTGTCCATCTCGCTCTGCGCCGTTTGCAGATACATGATGCGGTTGGTGAGTTGCGACTGATCGGAAATCCTCAAGGTCATCGGTGTCCTCCCGTGGACCCATCCACCCGGGCTTAGATGAGGGTCTTGTTGATCAGGGTGTCGAGCATGCCATCGATGGTGGAGATGACCTTCGCTGCGGCCTGGTAGGCGTGCTGGGCAGAGGTCATATTCGTGACTTCCTCATCGATGTTGACGCCCGAGACGCTCTGCCGTTGGGACTGGATGTTCTGAGAGAGGAGCTGGTTCGCGGACTGAAACCCCTGGGCCTGCGCAACCTGTGCGCCGAGGGTGCTCACCATGTTGTTGTAACGGTCGTCGGGGTTGGTGCCGATGACGATGGTGTTTGCGGGGGCTGCTGCGGTGAAATCGGCGAGCTGATTGGCGGCGGTATAGCCACTGCTCCCCGCAGAAACGGCGATCGCAACCACCGGGGTGCCGCCGCTCGTGAATGTGATGGCACCGGCCGAGTTCGGGGCTATCGCCGCCAGGGTAGCCGTCCCCACGACGGCACCGGAGGCATCCTGCAGGTCCAGGTTCGAACCATTCGCGACCATGTGATAAGTACCTGCCGCGAGCGCACCAGCCTGAGCGACACCGGCAATCCGCGCACCGGTCAACGGCTGGCCGGCGGCGATGCCGGGCTGGGAGGTGTCGATGGCGCCCGTGCCTTCCAGCTTCGCGATGGCAAGTGCGTTGGCTCCATCGCCGGCGGCCCCCGTCTGCGAGGCAGCGATAAGCGATGGGTCCGTAGCGATTGCGGAGTTCACGCCGATATCGACGGCAGTCGCGCCTGTGAAGAACGGGAGGCCTGCATTGCCATGCTGGTCCTTCCCCTGGACGTGGAGTGCATTGACGCCGTTGATCAGACCGCTCGCGAGACTATCCAACTCCTTCTGGACCTGTGGGATGGCCAGGTCCCGGACATCCATTAAGCCGCGCAGGGAACCGTTGGCGGTGGTGAGGTCCTGGCCATCGGCGGTGAACTGCAGTTTTTGCATGCCAGCGTGGGCCGGGTCATTGACGACCTGGACGCTGTTGGCGGTGGTGCCGGAGACGAGCGAATGGTTCCCAAAATACACATCGATGGAGCCGCTGGCCTGCTCGCTCGAGCTCACCTGCCCGATCTTCGAGAGTTGATCGAGGAGCAGGTCGCGCTGATCGCGGAGGTCGTTCGCCTTATTTCCGCTCGCTTCGATCATCGTGATCTGCTGGTTCAACGAGGCGATCTGCTGCGCACTTGAGTTTATCTGGTCCTGGAGGCCGACAACCTGGCTATTGACGTTTTGCCGGAGGTTCGCGAGGTCGGTCGCGGAGCGATTGAGGTTGGAGGTGAGCGTCGTGGTCGCATTCACGAGGGCGACACGGGCGGTGGATGACTGCGGATCATTCACCACATCCTGCCAGGCGTTAAAGAATGTGCTCATGATTGCGCTGAAGCCGCTGGCACTCGGATCGTTGAACGTGAGCTGTGCCTGGCTGAGATTCGCGGTGTATGCGTCGTATTGGGCCTGGTTCCCAGAGGCGGTGCGGGCCTGGAAATCGAGGAAGAGGTCCCGCACCCGCCGCACCTGCGAGGCATCGACACCCGTACCCACCTGCCCAAGCAGGCTGTTGTGCATCATCCCGCCCGCGGGAAAGCCATCGGCGGTGAGTTCAGCGCGCTGGCGGGAGAAGCCCGGGGTCTGGGCATTGGCGATGTTGTGCGATGCCACATCGACGACGAGCTGTTGGGCACGAAGAGCCTTGGTGGCGGTGTCGAGGCCTATCGAGAGGCTCATCGTGTCTCCTTGTGTTGCATCGCCACAGCGAAAGACGTGTTCAGGCGGTCCTAGAAAGCATCGGGCGGCCCGCCCGCGACTCCTGTTGGCCACCGGCGTCGTAGGTAGGGAAGGCGAGGGCGGCGAACATGGCCATCCACTTTTCGTGCAGCTTCATGGCGCTGAGCAACAGGCGCGCGTTGCTCTCCTGCACCTGCTGCAATTCGGCGACCTGGCGCCGCAAGCCCTCGCGGGCTTCGCCAAAGCCTTCCACCCCGAGGCGATCGGCGAGCTGTCGAAGTTCGTCGAGCGTGGCATCGGGCAGTGCGAGTTCACGAAGCAGTTGGTCCCGCCGCCGTTCGAGAGCGGCCATGGTGTCGGCGCGCACGGTCATCGCGTCGCTGAGGCGGGCGATTTGGTCATACTCCGAGGCCACGAGTGCAGCCCGCTCTTCGAGGGCGAGTCCAACGAGAGCAGCGATCTCGTCCGTCTCGGCGAGGACGGTATCAAGCACTCCTTCGAGGATGTCGGTTTGGCTTGCGCGCATCAGTCAGAACCCGCGAGGCCGTTGGTCATCAAGCGGGCGGCGATCTCCCTCGCGTTCGACTTGTAGGTGCCATCGACAATGGCAGCCCGCAGCACGGCGACCCGAGCGCTGCGGACGTCGGGCGACTGCGCTACCGCCGCAGCCGCGACCGCGACGATGCGCCCGCGGTCCGACAGGCTCAGCACGTCCTGGCGCCCGCCGGGGGCATCGCTGGCGCCCGCCAGTTGTTCGGCGCCGCTTCCGTCCAAGCCTGCAGCCGCCAGCCCTGCGGTGGTGCGGCTGGTGCTGAGCGAGTTGAGCCCATCGATTCGTGTCATGGTCCTCTCCCTTACTGCGTCAGGTTGGTGGCGAGCGTCAACATCTGGTCGCCAACGGTGAATGATTTGAGCGCAGCCTGATAGGCCCGCTGTGCGATGATCATGTTGGTGAATTCTTCGGCTGTATCGACGTTCGAACCTTCGAGGGTTCCCGGCCGGATGGCGGCGAAACCCGCGCTCCCCGGCGTCCCCGTCGTCGCGGCGCCCGTGTTCGCACTGGCGCGGTAGAGCCCACTCCCCATGGGTTCGAGGCCCTGCGGGTTGGTGAAGCGCGCGAGCGTGACCTGGCCAATCGTCTGAGTGGCTCCCTTGCTATCGACGGCGGTGATGATGCCCGCACTATCCACGGCCGGCGCAGTCATGCCCGCCGGGATCTGGACCGGCGGCACCAGTTGCCGTCCGCCCATGGCCGTGATGTTGCCGACGCCATCCGCGCTGAGGGCGCCGAGGCGAGTATAGGCGAGCGACCCATCCAGGTCGGTCACGGGGAGGAACGTGTCATCCTGGATGGAGAACTGGAGCTTGTTACCCGTTGGTTGCACAGCCGCGGGATTGAACACCAGGTCGGTGGTGGTTTGGGCAACGCCAAGGCGCGAGGTATCGGCCGTCGCGGCGGCATCGGGGATCCCTTCGGCCACCGCGCGTGATCGCTTGAAACCGAACGTATTCACGTTCGCGAGGTTGTTCGCGACGGTGTCCAGCACGTTCTGGTTGTAGGCCATGCCGCTGACCGCAGCACCGAGGATGGTGGTCATCGCTATACTCCAAACGTGCCAAGTTGGCCGGCGGCGGTGTTGAGCGTGCCATCGAGCTTCGCGAGCACGGTCTGGTTCGCCTGAAACGCTCGCTGCACGGTGAGCAGGGTAGTCATCTCCTCGACGAGGTCGCTGTTGGAGTTTTCCAGGTAGCCCTGGCGGACTCCACCGTTTATCGGCTGGCCTGGCGCCGGCGAAGTGAAGTAGGCCTCGCCGGCGCGAGTCAGCTGGGCAGGCGTGTAGTCGTCCACGGCGATTTGTGCCACGGTCGTGCCGGCGCTGGAGATGGTCCCGTCGCTCCCCACGGTGACGGGCGTGGCCGGGAGATTGATGTGGTTCCCGGTGGTATCGAGCACGTAGTAGCCCTGGCTGGTGACGAGGTCGCCGGCAGCATCGCGGCCGAAGCGGCCGTCCCTGGTCGCAAAGCGAGTGCCGTCCGGTGCCTGCACCTGGAAGAACCCGTTGGTCAGGGCGAGGTCCAGCTCGTTTCCGGTTGGGCGCGGGGCGCCACCGGTGAAGTCGGTTTTGAAGTCGGTGATATAGGAGCCGGTGCCAATCGTGCCAACCACTTGCTGCACGCGCGCGGCAATCGGCGCCGGCACCGGCATCTGCTGGGAAAGCAGCACGTCGGCAAATGATTGCTGGGAAGCCACTTCGCGCTTGAAGCCGGCCGTATTGGCGTTCGCGATGTTGTTTGCGAGCACATCCTGGTATTTCCAGGCTGCGTCCATGCCGCTGAACGCGGCGTATAGGCCCCTAATCATGACGACTCCTCCGGCGCAAGAATGAGAAACCAATGACAGCGGCACCGCCCGCGACGGCGATGACCATGAACGTCCGGCCCAACCGCTGCAGGGTCGTCGGCGGGACGGCCTGGCCGGTGTTGGGGAGCTGCACGGGACGGCCGGTCCCGGCCTGGATGTCGCCGGGATTGGGCGTCCCGGCCGTGTCCTGGATGACCGTGAAGCGGCCTGCGATCGAAATATCAGAGGGAAGCTGGCCGGTGGCAGAATTCGGCCCGCGCGCCGCCACAACGAAGACGGTGTAGTCGTAGCGCTTGAGCCCCTGCAGCCTCGTCTGGAGAACGCCGATGCCATCGGAGGAGGGAGCGATAGCGCCCACCAGCAGCGGTTGACCGCCACCGCCCGTGAGCCAACCTTCATACGTGATGCCGGCGGCAGGCTTGAGGTTCTTCACATCCACGCGGGCATAGGCTTCGGCGAAGCTGAACTCCAGCACGCCTTCAGCATCCTGCGGGCCCCAGTTAGAAACGCCGCTCAGGTAGGTGAGCTTCACGAGCTGTGGGACGCCGTTTGCGCGAGCGCCACCGGCCTGGCTGACGAGAGACAGGAGGACAAGGGCGCCCAGCCCGCTGAGAGCGACGGCGCGACGCAGCATCAGCCCGCAATGCCCTTCCGGCGCAACAAGAGACGCACTTCTTCTTCGCTGCGCTGCATGCGCCGCGCGAGTGCCGGGACATCCATCCCAAGGTCGGTCATGCGCGTCGCGATCGCCGCCGCGTCGCCGGCGAAAGTGTGGGCTGCACGCGTCGAAGTGGTGGTGTAGGCGCGGCGGGCGGCACGCGCCGCGCTCGTCTTTGCGGCGAGGTCGACTGTGCCTGGCATGGCCGCGACGCGCGGCGATCGCAGGCGGCGGGCTGCAGACTGTTTGCGGAGCGACTGGACCTGCGAATGCAGGTAGAGCAGTGCTGCCAGGCAAACCATCTGAGAAATCGCGAGCAGAGCTATCGCATCGTTCATGTCACACGCTCCTGCGGCCGCCTCAGGCGGCACGCTCCCGGCCAAGGCGCGCACGCAGGCGGCTCAGCGCACGGCCATGGAGCTGGCACACACGCGATTCGGAGATTTCGAGGATTTGAGCTATTTCCCGCATCGTCATCTCATCGCGGTAGTAGAGGCTCACAATCAGCCATTCGCGTTCGGGCAGGCCCTTGACGGCACCAGTCAGCGCGTCCAGCATCTGGCGCTTTTCGAGCCGCTGGGTGAAATCCTCCTCGTTGGGGTCGGCCGGCAGTTCGGTGGCCCCTGCCCCGTCGTTGTTTTCATCCCGGTCCAGGAGCCCGTCGAGCGAGACGGTCACCCAGCTGCAATCAACGAGCGTCTGGTTGTATTGCTCGATGGTCATGCCCATTGCATGGGCAACTTCCTCGTCCGTTGGGTCGCGGTCGTTAGCCGCGGTAAATTCGAGGGTGACCGCCTCGAGACGCTTCGCCTTTTGGCGGACGGAGCGAGGCAGGCGGTCGAGGGCACGGAGGGCATCGATGATCGCGCCGCGGATGCGGCTGATGGCGTAGGTCTCGAACTTCACGCCCTTCGACCCGTCGTAGCGGTCCAGTGCTTCGATCAGCCCGATGGTGCCGTAGCTGAGGATGTCTTCATAGTCGAGGATGGCGGGGAGGCCGATTGCCAGCCGCCCGACGACGTATTTCACGAGTGGTGCATATTGTTGAATCGCGGTGTCGCGGTCATCGGAGGGCCCAGCCCGGAGTTCACTGGCGGCAGCCATTGGCATTCTCCTGGTACAAACTACTCATTGCGGTCGTCCTGTCCGTCGCGGGGCTGCTCCGCTGGAGGCTGGAAGTTAATCGTGAGGACTGCTTCGGCACCGAATCCGATTGCCACAAGGATTACGAAGACGAATACAGCCCGCAGCAAGGTGAAGTCCAACGTCGCGCCGGCCTGCTGGCCGAGCCACATGCTGATGCCGGCGACGGCAAGCGCCAGGTAGATGCCATAGCGCGCGATGGTGTAGGGGCGAAGGCTCACAGCTGGCCCCTTCGCCGCATTTCGAGCTGGCGCTTCATGAGGTAGCGAGCGACCTTGTCGCGGTCGGCCCTCGAAATGTCTGTGAATTGACAGTGGATGCGCCGGTTCATTTTGCCGGGCGGTGGATCATCCACGCGGAGCACTTTGAGGCGGGCGGTGACTTCCGCGCCGTCGCCGAGGGACATCTGCAGGCCAAGGCGTTCTCCCGGCAGCAGTCGCGCCGGGGAGCTGAGGCAAAGACCGCCTTCGCTGAGGTCGACGATGGTCCCTGGAAGCGTGTTATCGACTTCATTAGCGAGCATGTCGGCATCGATCAGGAGTCGATAGATGGTGGTGGGCCGAAGAGAGGTGGCGAGCCGGAACGACCTTCGCCGCTCGGTGGTCTCGATTTCGTGCGGAAGTGCAAGAAACTCGAGGCGGCCATCGTTACTGTGGCCGCAGACGCGGGTGGCAAACTGCCAGGTCTTATTCCGGTAGGTATAGGCGGCATGGAGGCGCGTCCCGGGAGCATGTGGGCGCGGCCGGAGGCGCTGCATTGGGACGAGTACTTCGATCCGTTCGCTGTTCACTTCTTCCACCGTGGTGGAAAGCAGTTCAGCATCTTCGCGGCGCGAAACAGCCATGCGAATCTTCACTCCGGGCTGCAGTCCCTGTGCCATAAATGGATTGTTACGCGGTTGCAACAAGCCGCCCATCGGTCGACTCCCGTGTCCGAGTAGTGAAGATCCCTGATACCAGCGTGACGGGGTCAGCAACTTCGATCCCCGATCCGACGTCTCTTCCTGAGGATAAAAAGGCGACACCAAGATCCGACGTTATGATCAGGGAGAGAGCGGGTGACAGGTCGGTTACAACATCCATGAACGACAGCACGGCACCCGCAAATCGGCCCTCGAGCAGTGTCCCCAGGCTGCTTTCGAGTGCCAGGCCCTGCCAGTGAGCAGGCACGGCAAGGTAGTGCGCCTGGGCGATAGCGGGGAGCGGGCCAGCATCCCATCGGCCCGGCGGGACATCAGCGAAGAGGCACGCGCCATGCCGCGCCCGGAGCACCGCGTGCCGGATATCTTCCGGCCCGAAGACGTCGACCACGGGGAGGCCGATGGCTTCGCCATAGCCATGCACCTGTTCGCGCCCGGCAACGTGGCTGGTATCGGCGGCGAGGAGGACGGCCTCGCGTCCGGCATCAACGCAATCGAGCGCCATCCGCATGAGTGCTGTCGTGCGCCCCGAGCCAGCGGCACCCTGGATGGAAATCACAGCCGTCCGCGACTCGTCGGGGTATGAGGCAACTCGCCCCTGGAGGAACAACGCCGCGAGCTCAGAGGCGGTCCCCTTGCCTCCGTTCGCTGCGACCCGCGAAGCGGCGGCGGGGGTGAGGCCGGCGGCGATCAGTTCGGACACAACGGCGGCGCCCGGCCCCACTTCGAGGCCCCTATCCATCGCATGGGCCGTCGGCGGCTCGAAGCCCGCCGGATGGCCGCCCGGCAGCGGGCGCTGCCGGGTCACGATGGCGGGCCGGGGACGAGTGGCCCATTCGATGGAGGGCGGCGCCGCATCAGGCATTTCCCGGGGAACCGGGAACTTCGCCGGCCGGCGAAGGGAAGCGGCCAGGTCCAGTGCAATCGCGAGTCCGCCCTCCCCGCCAGGGTCCGCTGCCGCCCGTGATGGCGGAGCATCGACAAAGCCGGCGAGCCAATCTGGCGCGGGCTCCTCTCCGGGCGAGACCGGCGCGAAGTGATCCGTGCGGCCGGACGCGGCCCGCCCCTCGGCCGCTCCCCGTTCGACGAAGTCCTCGATGTCGCCAATCGTGACGAGCCGGCGCGGTCGCTCGACACGGGCGCGGGCACCATCCACGAGGGCGCGCTGCAGGCCGAGCGGGAGCTCGCTGGCATCTCCAGCCGGTGCTGCGACGACTTCGATGAGGGGGTCGGCGCCTTCCCGCAGCAAGCTTCGCGTCTCCACGATGATCGCATCAGGGCCGAATTCGTTGCGTACGCGCGCGTAGATGCGCGCCATATCGCTACCGATGAATCGCTTCGTTTCCAACGTTCACCTCGATGTTTCCAACGGCTTCGACCGATGTCTGGGATGTGATTTCCGCAAAAGACAGGACGGCGACGTTCGGGAGCCGCCGTTCGAGCAGCCGCCGCAGCGCCAGGCGGATGCGTGACGAACACAGGACGATCGGATCCTTGCCGTTCGCAGCGACACGCTCGACTTCCGTGCTGACCACACCGAGGAGGCGCTGCATCTGCCAGGGCGGCATGACGACGGAGTTTCCCCGCTCGGACTGCTGGACGGAGGCCGCAATCTCCTCCTCCGTGCGCGGGCCGACGGTGATGACATGGATGGTGTTGGTTTCGCCCGCGAACTGGCGACTGATCTGGCGGGCGAGGGCAGCGCGGGCATACTCGGTGAGCAGGTCGATATCGCGGGTGATGCGGCCCTGCGTGGCGATCGTCTCGCAGATGGTGACGAGGTCGCGGATGGAAACGCGTTCGGCGAGGAGGTTCTGAAGGACTTCCTGGACTTCGCCCACGGTGAGCGTGGTCGGGACGAGGTCTTCAACCAGGGCGGGATATTCGGTGCGCATATTTTCGAGCAGATTCTGCGTGTCCTGGCGGCTGAGCAGATCCGGGGCGAAGCGCTTCACGACCTCGGTGAGATGCGTGGCGAGCACCGATTCGGCATCGACAACGGTGTAGCCCAGGAGTTCCGCGCGTTCCTTGTTCGCGGGTGCTATCCACCGCGCGGGGAGCCCGAATGCCGGCTCGTGTGTCTCCACACCAGGGATTTCGCCTTCTGCCGTGCCCGGGTCCATGGCAAGGAACTGGCCGGGGCTGAGCGTGCCGCGGGCGACTTCCACTCCACGCAACTTGACGACGTAGGCGTTTGGCGCGTGTTGCAGGTTGTCACGCACGCGGACGGTGGGGAGGACGAGGCCCAGGTTCAGGGCAAGCTGCCGGCGGATCATCGTGATCCGGCGCAGCAGGCCACCACCGGCACTCTCATCGACGATGGGGATGAGCCCGTAGCCAACCTCAACCTCCAGAGGGTCGACCGACATCATCTGGATGACCTGCTGTGGGCCGAGTTGCTCGGGCTCCTTCGCGGTCACGGGCAGCGGCGTGTTGGCGACGCGGGCGGCTTCCTTGTGCTGGTTGGTGATCAGGTAGCCGCCGCCGATCATCGCGCCGGCGACGAGGAGAAACGGCAGCTTCGGCAGTCCCGGCAGGAGCGCGAAGATCCCGAGCATCCCACCGGCGACATAGAGGGGGCGGGAATGCCCTGTCAGTTGCGTGAACATCTGCGTGCCGAGGTTATTGCCGCCGGCAGAGCGGGTGACGATGATGCCGGTGGCGGTACTGATGAGGAGGGCCGGGAGCTGCGAGACAAGGCCGTCGCCAACCGTCAGCTGGGCGTAGGTGGAGAGGGCCTGGCTCACGCCGATGCCTCGCTGCAGCATGCCGATGGCGAGGCCGCCGACGATGTTGACGATGATGATGACGATGCCCGCGACGGCATCACCTTTCACGAACTTGCTCGCCCCGTCCATCGCGCCGTAGAAGTCGGCTTCTTCGCCGATCGCCTTCCGGCGCTCGCGTGCCTGCCGCTCATCGATGAGCCCGGCGTTCAAGTCGGCATCGATCGCCATCTGCTTGCCCGGCATGGCATCGAGGGTGAAGCGGGCGGCCACTTCCGCGACGCGGCCGGCGCCGTTCGTGATGACGACGAACTGAATCACGACGAGGATCAGGAAGACGACGAGACCAACGATCAGGTTGCCCCCAACGACGAAGCCGCCAAACGAGTGCACGACACTGCCCGCATCGCCGTGGAGCAAAATGAGCCGCGAGGTCGAGACGTTCAGCGCGAGGCGGAAGAGCGTGGTGATCAGGAGAAGCGAGGGGAAGACCGAAAAAGTCATGGGGTCGTTGGTATAGATGGCGACAAGCAGGATGGTCACGGACGCAGCGATATTGATGGTAAGCAGCATGTCGAGCAGTGCCGACGGCAGGGGCACGATCAACATGCCCACGATGGTGATGATCCCCACCGCCAGGAGGATGTCCGTCTGCCCGAGCAAGCGCGCCCAGGTGGTCATTGGCTTCGCTGGTGACTGCACGGCCATCCGCCTACCTCGCCCCTTCGGCCGCTGCCGGCGCAGGGCGCTCGGGGGTGCGCGGGCGGGATGGAGCGCCTGCTGCTGCAGGGGCCTTGGTCTTCAAGGCGTAAACCCAGGCCAGCACTTCCGCGACGGCGTGAAAGAGGTTGGCGGGAATATTGTGGCCGATGGGCACGACCGCATAGAGCGCCCGCGCAAGCGGCGGCTCCTCCAACACAGGCACGCCCGCACGCATGCCCACCGCCCGGATACGCTGGGCGAGCAGATCCGCACCCTTGGCGACGACGACCGGGGCGCCCATGGTCACGGGGTCATACTTAAGCGCCACGGCGTAGTGCGTGGGGTTCGTGACGATCACGTCGGCCCTGGGAACGGCCGACATCATGCGGCTCATCAGTTCCTGGCGTTTGCGCCGGATCGCGTTCTTGATCTGGGGGTCGCCGTCGCTCTCCCGCATCTCCTGCTTCACTTCCTGCTTCGTCATCCGCAGGTTTTGCATGAACTGGCGTCGCTGCCACGCGTAGTCCAGGAGGGCGAGCGCGAAGAGGACGGCTGCCGCGCGCAACGCCATATCGAGGGCGAGCCCAGCGAGTTCGCCCGTGCTCGCGGCAACGTCCTTTTCGCCCAGGGCCGCGAGCTCCGAAAGGCGCGACTGCATCGTCATCCAGACGACGGCAGCGACGACCGCCATCTTTGCGATCGCTTTGGCGAGGTTGACGCCCCCGTCCTTTGAGAAGATTCGCTTTGCGCCCGTCGCCGGGTTCACATGGCTCATCTTCGGCTTGAGGTGCGCGCCCGACAGCAGGAGCCCCGTCTGGGCAACGTTGAGCAGCACCGCGGCCGCAATGAGGACAGCGAAGAGGGGGGCCATGATGAGGAGGACGCGCTCCACCGAGCTTCGGCCCATAGCCAGCACGCTGGTGGTGGTGAGGTCCTGGTTCGTGGGGCTAGTGAGGCCATCGTGGACGACTCCAAGCATCCCTTCCCAGAGCGCACCGCCCAGGACCTTAATCCCAACAACCGCGGCGAGCAGCACGCCCATGGAGACGACGTCCTGGCTGCGGCTGACCTGGCCCTTCTTGCGCGCATCCTGACGCTTCTTTGGCGTCGGCGCCTCGGTACGTTCGCTCGCCACTCAGCGTGCCCCCAGGAGCTGCTGGCTGGAGCCTGCGAGCTGCGAATTGATCACGGTGTTCATGAGCGCCATCGTGGCCGGGAGGGCGGCTGCGAGGACGAGTACGCCCACGAAAATCTTGACCGGTGCTCCGACGACCATGATCTGCATCTGCGGGACGGTGCGAGAGACCATCCCGAGGCCGAGGTCGGTCAGGAAGAGCGCTGCCATCACGGGCATGGCGATGCGCACGGCAGTCAGGGTCAGCCCGGCGATCAGGGGCGTGATCGCGGCGAGCTGAACATTGAACGGGTTGAACGTCCCCAGAGGCACCCCTTTCAGCGTCTCGGCAAGCGTCTGGATGACGATGTAGTGGCCGTTGATGGTGAAGAACACGAGCGTGACAAGCAGCGTGTAGAACTGGTCGAACGTCCCGAATTCGGCCCCGGTGATGGGGTCCATCACTGCGCCAAGGCTGAAGCCCATCTGCACACCGATAATGCGTGAGGCGAGCTGGAGCCCGATGAAGACCATGTTCATGGCGAGGCCGAGTGCCAGGCCGAACAGCACTTCGCGGCCCACCGCATCGATGACCTGGGCAAGCTGGGTGGGCGGCTCGGCCATGTTTTGCTGCTGCAGTGGCGTCAGCACCAGCGCGAAAAATCCGGCAAAGCCAACCTTGGTCCACGCGGGGATGCCCTTGTGGCTCAACAGCGGCGCGGAAACGAGCATCCCGCTCGTGCGAATGAGGATGAGGAAGAACGTATAAGTGAACGCGGGCGAAAGGTTGAGCGTCATTAGATCGTCCTCAACGCCCGAAGTTCGCCATGTTGGCGAAGATCCCGGTGGAAAAGTCGAGCAGCGTCTGCATCATCCATGGGCCGAACAGGAGCATGGCCACGAACACGCCAATCAGCTTGGGGACAAAGGTCAGCGTCGCCTCGTTCACCTGGGTGACGGCCTGGATGATGCTCACGACGATGCCAATAACGAGGCTCGCGCCGAGGATGGGCGCGCCGATTTCCATCGCCACGATCAGGGACTGGCGGGCCAGGCCAAGCACCACCGCTTCGTTCATCGAACACCTTCCGCTGCCCTGAGCACCGCATACTCGCTCATTTGAAACTCCCCACGAGCGAGCCCACTATCAGGTACCAGCCATCGACGAGGACGAACAGGAGAATTTTGAACGGCAACGAGACGATGACGGGCGGCACCATCATCATGCCCATGCTGAGCAGCGCCGAAGAGACGACCAGGTCGATGATGAGGAACGGCACGAACATCACAAAGCCCATCTGGAAGGCTGTTTTCAGCTCCGAGATGGTGAATGCAGGTACGAGCACATAGGTCGGCACGTCGGACTGGGTGGCCGGCTTGGGCTGGCCGCTGAGCTTCAAAAATAGCCCGAGATCCTGGCTGCGAGTCTGCCGGAGCATGAACGCACGGAGCGGCGCCTGTCCCTTATCGAAGGCCTGCTGCTGCGTGAGCGTGCCGTTGAGGTAGGGCTGGACCGCATCGTTATTGATCTGCTTGATCGCGGGCGCCATGACGAACGCAGTGAGGAAGAGGGCCAGGCCGATGAGCACCTGGTTCGGGGGCAGCTGAGGGATGCCGATGGCGTTCCTGACGAGCGACAGCACCACGATGATGCGCGTGAACGAGGTCACCATGACGAGGATGGCCGGAGCGAGCGAAAGCACCGTGACGAGGATCAGGATCTGGATCGCGGCTGAGACGTTCTGCGGGTTGTTGGTGTCGATGACGCCCTGGTTCGCCTGGGGAACCACCTGGCCGTTTGCTGTGGTCTGAGCGGCACAGCCTGTGAGGGCAACCAACGTCACCACCAACAGGGCGAAAACGCAGAGCGTCCGGCGCCGGGTCAGTCTGCGCAGGTGCCTTCGGAGCGTCACCAATTGTCTCCCATTCCGCCACCGAAGGGCGCTTGGGAAAGCGTATTTGCGCACGGATCGCGAGGTTATCGGGGAACGCCCCGCGTGGAGGATGTGAACCCCTCAGCCCACGACGCATGTCCCTTATTTCACCTGGTGGGGAGTACTTTGCCCGTTCAAGGCCGGTCACCGCACGCGAGCGGTCACTGTTGCCGGGTGGTATCCCAGCCATCGGGCCGCCGCGCTGCTTTCGAACGGCCGCCGCGCATAGTTTGGAAGAGTTCGGCCGCGAACGCCGCAATTGGCTGGTCGCTTTGCGTGGCGACCGACTGCAGGACCGTCTGAGATTCGTCGCTGCTCAATTCGGTCAAGAACGAGAGGTTTTGTGCGGTGGCCCCGACGGCGATGACGCGGTCGCCGAGCGCGACGAGGTGGATCGTGCGGCCGTTGCCCACGGCAAGGGTATCAACAACGCGGAGGAAACCGGTCGTGCTGCGAGGCCCGGCGGTCTTTTTGCCCCACCAGCGAAGGCCGACGATCGAGACGGCGATGATGACAACCACGAGGGCGAGGCGCCACGCAAGTGAGAACGCCTGGCCGCCTCCCAGACTGAAGCCGTGCACGACGCCGCTGGCCGGAGCCACGGCGTTCGAAGTGTCTGAGGACGCCGATGGGGACGCCGATGGCGACGCTGCAGTCCCGGCCGGCTGGAGCACGACCGCATCGGCGTTGGCCGGCGCCGGGGATGGCGTTGTGGGCGCGGCAATGGAGATGAAGAGGAGTGCGACGAGCAACAGCCCGCCCAGCACGGCAATCCACAAGACCCGCTTACGCGCCGGCGACGCGTTCAACTTACCCGCTCGTCCTGATCGACACCGCGCCGGACCACCTCCACTACGCGGACGCCGAAGTTTTCGTCGACGACGACGACCTCGCCCCGTGCGATAAGCCGGTCGTTGACGAGGATATCGACGGGCTCACCGGCAAGGCGATCGAGTTCGATGACCGACCCGGGACCGAGGCCAAGGACGTCCGCTACCGTTAATTCGGTGCGGCCAAGCTCGACTGTGACGTTCATTTGCAGGCCCGCGAGCAGGTCGATGTTGCTGCGTCCCGGGGCAGGATCCTGCTCTGGCAAAGAGGCGAACCGGGCGCGCTGCGCGGCGGGCGCGGATGCAATCGGCGTGGGCTGGCGTGGAGGGAGGCCGCGGGTTGCCTGTCCTGCGCGGCCGGCCAGACCTGCCGCAACCGGTTCCGGAGCGGCGGCGGCGCCGGGCGAGTCTTCCTCATCGAGGAGTTCGGAAAGATCCAGGTCTTCCGCCGTGAGCGTGAAGGGGAGCGGTGCGGCTGCATCGTCCGGTACCGGTTCTGCCAGGTCGGCGGCAACCACACCGGCTATCGCCCTGGCAATGAGGCTGAGAAATGGAGCCGGCAGCAGCAGCGTGAATGGAAGGGCCCGAGACGCCGCCAACGTGCCCGTCAGGGCCAGCATGGGCTCGTCCATCCCTTCGAGGATGTTGGGCATGGTGTTGGCCACCATGTCGTCGCCCATCAATATTAGGCCGGCGGGCGATGGCTGGAACAGTTGCTCATTGAGTTGCTGAATAAGTTGGCCGATGACCGTGGAAGCGACCACGATCGTCTGCTGCTCTTCGTCGCCCGGGTCGTCGGCCTGGGACGTGAGGAACGCTGCCGCAGGCCCCGTGGGGAGGACGAGGTATCCGGTAGCCGACTGTTCCTGCTCGGTGGTCACTTCCAGGGGGGCAATGACGTGTGGCGCTTCGAATTCGCCCACGACCTCTTCCGGCATCACCAGCCGACCGCCGAGGTCGCTCACGTCGATGGATTCGGAGAGGGCTGCTGCGAGTCTGCTCGCGGCAGCCGCCCAGGCGGTCTTGCCGATCCCGTCGAGCGTATCGGCCTGTGCGGGGGAGAGGAGTTGCGCCAGGACATCATAGGGAGTGGACATGCTGGGCCTCACTGGGTGATGAATGTTTGGAAGTACACTCCATCGACCTTTTGGCCGTGGAGCTGGGCATTGATGGCGGTGATGAGGTCGGTCTTCAGTTGCTCACGCCCGGCGGGCGTCGCGACATCGTCCACAGACTTTTCGCCGAAGACCGTGCTGGTTGCATCGAGGATCCGGTACATTTCCGGGCTGAGTTCGGCTGCGAAAGCGGCGTTCTTCGCATCGATGGCAGCGGCGGCGGTGAGCCCCACATAGGCATGCTTGGGGTCGGCAAATTCCAGCGTGATGACAGCCAACACATAGTGCGGGCTGCTGGCTGTGCCCTTGAGGTTCATTTTGAGTCCGGTCCATGCCTGAGCAGCCTTCGGGTCTGCCGGTTGACCGAGGACGATGGTCGGCCTCGGCGCCTCTGCGATCTGTGCGGCAGTGAAGGTGGGTGCGGGTTTGCTATCCATGTAGTTGGGTTTGATATAGAACCAGAACAAAGCCACGAGGAGCACTGCCCCGCCAGCGAGGACCTTCTTATCTTTGATCACGGCCTATTTGCTCCCGGCTGCGGCGAGTGAGCGCTGCAAGTCTGCTTTTGTGGGGTATTCGATGACGATATCGGCGCGGCGGTTGAGGGCGCGCCCCTCGGGCGTCGCGTTGTCCGCGATCGGGCGGGTGTCTCCATATCCCGCGAGAAACATCTGCGAGGGCTTCAGGTCTCCGCTTGCCAGCAGCACGCGCAGGACGCGAGACGCGCGGGTGGCAGAGAGTTCCCAGTTAGTGGGGAACTCCGGGTTATTGACCGGGACGTTATCGGTGTGGCCTTCAACCCGGATCTGGTTCGGCAGTCCTCCCAGGGCGGTTGCGACCGCAGCAAGGACGTCCTGGCTGCCGGGCTTCAGGTCCGCGCTGCCGGAGTCGAAGAGGAGATTGTCCTGCAGGCTGATCGTGATGGAGGAGACGTCGCTCCTGACCTGGATGCTGTTGCCAAGCCCGTTCTGCTTCGCGAAGCTGCCGAGCTGATTGCTGAGGTTGATGAGGTCCTGGGACTTGATCTGGTCGATGCCCTGCGCGAGGCCACCGCCCGTATCGAAGATCGGTGATGCCCCCGCGCTCCCGGTCTTGATATCGACGCTGAATGCCTTGTCGATGGAGGTCTTGACGATCTTCAACTTGTTGGGGTTGGCGTCGCTGGTCGCATAGAGCACGACAAAGAGCGCGAAGAGCAGGGTGAGCATGTCGGCATAACTCACGATCCAGCGTTCGTGGTTTTCGGGCTTTTCTGCCTCGGGAGCCTTCCTGCTCACGCAGCCTCCCGCCGCGCCCCACCGCCACCATCGCCTTCACCGGACCGGGCAGCGCGCTCTTTTGGCTGGAGAAACCCTTCGAGCTTTTCGCGCACGATGCGCGGGTTGTCGCCGGACTGAATGGACATCAGCCCTTCGATCACGACGTTGAGGGCGTGGACTTCGTGCTTGGAGTTGTTCTTGAGTTTTGCCCCGAGCGGGAGCCAGAGGACGTTGGCTGTGAACACGCCATAGAACGTTGCCACGAACGCGGTGGCGATCCCGGGGCCGATGGCGGTAGGGTTGTCCAGTTCGCGCATCACGCCCATGAGGCCCATCACAGCACCGAGCACGCCGATCGTTGGTGCGATGCCGCCCATGAATTCGAGCGCGGCGAAGTTGGCTTCATGGCGGTGTTTCATGGATTCGAGCTCGATCTCCATGATTTCGCGCAGCAACTCTGGGTCGGTGCCATCGATCATGAGTTGCACGCCCTTCCGCGTGAATTCATCGTGGATGTTGTCGACGTCGCTTTCGAGGGCGAGTAAGCCTTCTCGGCGGGCCTTGTCGGCCATCGTGACGAACAGTTCGACGGTCGCCGCGGAATCGTGGCCCTTGCCGCCCATGATCGCCTTGAGGATGAATTTGGGGAGGCCGATCATGGTTGCGAGTGACTGCGAAACCATGACGGCGCCAAACGAGCCCAGGATGACGATCATGAGGCCGGGGATGTTGAGCAAAGAAGCGGGGCTGCCGCCCTCCATGATGTTGCCGCCGATGATGCCCACGACGGCGAGTACCAGCCCGATGACCGTGGCCAGGTCCACTAGCCGGCCCTCCGCAACGCGCCGATGCTCTGCCGGCGAAACTCGGCAATGCGTTCGACGATGGTGAGGGGTGCTTCGGCGCAGACATACTTGTGCCCGTTGGTGAGGGTAATGTGGGTGTCGTGCGTCGCTTCCATCACCTCGATGAGGTCGGGGTTGATGAAGAAGACAGTGCCATCAATACGTGTAATCTGGATCATCTCGGCCCCCTCGCACTCCTGCATCGAGGTACCCACAGACTAAGCACGCGGCTTTGGAGCGGTTATCGGGAAACGCCCCGTGCCCGGGTGGCGAGTCCCTCACAATCACGCTTCCGTCCCCTACAAGGGACGCGGGTGGGCCTGTGACGGCAGCCCCCGCACTGTCTCTCCGAGGCACGCAACAAGGCCCGGCGCAAGGCCGGGCCCTGGGAACTCTCGACGTTTCTGGAGAGGCTGAAGCGATTAGCCGGCGAGTGTATCGATGCCGGCACCCAGGGGGCCGCCGAGGAGGCGCTGCGCTTCATCTGCACTTTCGAGCCGCACGATGCCTTTGCGGATGGCGTAGCGGATGAGGTCCGTGCGGTTGCGCGCATGGAGCTTCGCCATGATGTGCGCCTTGTGGGCTTCGACCGTCTTGACGCTGATGTAGAGCTCGTTCGCGACGCCCTGGTTGGTGTAGCCCTCAGCGATGAGCTGCAGCACTTCACGCTCACGGGATGTGAGCGTCTCGACGCCGCTGCGCTGGTCCGACCGCTTGGCCTGGTAGAGCACTTCGGCGAGGTCGAAGCCTTCGCTGAGGGCACTGGAGAAGTAGCTATTGCCGCGGTGCACGGTCTGGATGGCGAGGACGAGCTCGGAGACGTCGGACCTCTTGATGATGTATCCCGAGGCGCCGGCGCGGATGGAATCGAGGAGTTGGTCTTCATCAACGAAGCCACTGAGCATGACGACGCGAGTGGCGGGGGCAGAGCGGCGAATCTGGCGGGTCGCCTCGAGGCCGTTGAGTCCCGGCATGACCACATCCATGAGGACGACATCCGGCGCGAGGCGCTCGACGGCCTGGACAGCCTCGCGGCCATTTTCGACGTCAGCGACAACTTCCAGCTCGGGCTGACTCTCAAGCAGCATGCGGAGTGCCTGGCGAATCACGGCATGGTCATCGACCAAGAGAATCCGGATGGCCCGGCTGGTCCGCCCCACCGGTTGGGTTCCGGCCGCCGGTGCGGGGAAACGGCTGGCGAGCGGATGGCCGGTGTTACGTACTGAGTTCATGCTGGCGATCTTCTTTCGGTGTACTTCCCTACGGGTTCACGAGCCCGGCGATTCACGGCCCGCGGCGATGTCACGAGAGCAGGAGGCACTGGTAAAACCCTTAGGACTCCTGCAGTCTAGGCCGATGGTTCAGGGGGCGTATTCGGACAAACCCGCATATCAGTCCGCGGGGCCACGGACAGAAGCGCGTGGAAACACGAGATCCGGTCACCAATTAGGCGCCGGTGGAGGGCAACACGAGCCGTCGGCGCCCCACGGGCAACTCGGCGGGCTGTTGACCGGCGCGGCTAAATCGTGAAGAAGGCGCGCTCGATGTGGCCCGGCTCGGTGAGCAGGTGAATCTCGGAGCGCAACGCCATAACTGCGGCGCTGTTGGCCGACTGTTCGGCGGCACTCTCATCACGGTAGATGGCGAGGCGCGCGATTTCGCCACTATCGTCGTGTGGTTTCATGGTGTAGCTCTCGATGCAACCTTCCTGCTCGAGGGCAAGGGCCGCCAGTTTGCGCATGTATTCTTCCATGCGTCCAGCTTCGCCGGGGCGGGCGCGCATGATGGAAAGACGGATATAGGGCACAGGGAACCTCCACGCTGCTCCGAGCGGGAATGATAGAGATCCGGGAGGAGATATGAAAGCGAACGCGCCCCTGGATTGGCCTCCAGGAGCGCGTAGGAAGATGCGAGAGTGGCCGGACTGGCCGGCGGACAATCAGAGGCGAAGCTTGCCGTGGGACGGCTGGCGGCGGCGCTGACGCTGCGGGAGCGCTGCCTCTTCAGCGGCGAGGTCCACGGGAGGGCTGGTGAGCACCTCGTGAACATAGCCGCACATGATGCAGCTGCCATAGGTGCCGTGCCAGTCGCGCTCGACAATCATCGAGCCGCGGCACTTGGGGCATGACTTGGGCGGGGCTTCCTGCAAAGCCGGCATGATGGTTCCCTCCTAAAAATCGTTCGCAAAAATTCGAGCTTCGAGGACAGAAAAAAAGACCTCGAAGCGAGCTGCCTGCTCGCCAGGCCTTCCTGCTGCCGACGGGGTTAGCTGACGGGTTCGGACGGAAGGTCGCCCTATCAGCCGCCGGGAGGCAGCCGAACTCACCCCAGAATTGGTTCCCCCGTTGCGCCAGCGGCGCACTAGGCAGTGGTGCACGTGTTAACCGAGCGCGTGTATGGCGATTGCTCGCCTGTACCTGACGCTAACAAGTTCGAGAGGAGGGTGTCAACCCCTGCTTGCGAAAACCGTCACAAATTTACCGGTCAGTTGGCATAATGCATCATGGCAGTAAGGGATTCCCCCAATAGAACGCTTCACGCCGCCGGAGCGCCGGAATCGGCAGGCTCTCCAACTGCTTCCCGGCCCGGACGCACCGGCTGCGTCCCGCCAGCCCGATCTCTCCAGCGCCAGATGCAGACCGTCGTGAGCCCCGAGCCCGCCATGCCGCAGACGTTGGCCACGACCCCGACCGCATCACCCCGCGAAGCAAAGTAGATGAGATAACAACCCAGCCCGGCGAAGAGCATTCCCCAGCCGGCGAGCGAATAACCCTGGACATCGCGCGTGCGCAGGATTTTTAGCGTGTTTGGGATGTAGAACACCTGGGTCAGCACGACCGCGACCCAGCCGATCACGTCAGCTGTCAAGTCCAGTTTCTCCAGGGGGATGCCACGACGGTACCACCGGGGCCACTAACGAGCAGGTAAGGGGCGGCGGCCTTTGCTGCCGTCAGGAAGGGACGAACTGCTCTTCCAGGAGTCCCATGACGTGCAGGTCCTGGTAGCGGCCGAACTTGAAGGCTGCCTGCCTGCGCGTCCCTTCGATCCGGAAGCCTACCTTCTCGTAGACGTGCACCGCCCTGGCGTTCTCCGCATACACTTCTAGCTCTATGCGGTGCAGGTTCATCATGGCGAAGCCGAAGCGGCAGAGGACGCGCATGGCGTCCGTCCCGAAGCCGCCGTCCCAGAACTGTTTATCACCAATGGCAATGCCAAGCACCGCGGAGCGATTTTCGGGGGAGACGTGTTCCAGCCCCACGCCGCCGATGAGCCTCTTTTCGGCGATGGTCTCGACGCCGAAACTGGCGTGGTCGTAGGAGATAGAGGCGGACTTCGCGATGAATTCCGCCTCCTGAATATGGGAGAGCGGGTAGCGGAGGGTGAGATACTGCGTCACTTCGGGGTCATTGAACCACTGGAACAGGAGCGGCTCGTCCTCAGGCTCTCGTGCGCGCAGATGGACCAATTTCCCCTCAAGCAATGAGTCCATGACCTCTCCCCCTTACTTGTTAATACTGACTGGATCGAAAAGGCCCACCGTTGCGGGTGGGCCTTCAGGATGACTCGAACCGATGGTTCAGGAGCATCGTCTGTGGCGCACCCCGGCGGCACAACCGTCCGCATTACCGGCCCGGGTTGCTGAGACGGAAATCGACACGGAGCGCTGGCCAATGACGAACGAGAGCATTGCGGCAAAGAGTAGCCGATTGTGCGGACGGCACGCAAACCAAATCAACCGGGCTCCCACACGGTGAGGGCCGCGGATTACTCCGCGGCCCTCACTAAGTCGCGCGCGTTGAGGCCCGTCAGCTGATAAACAGCGGCGCGAGGACGAGCGTGATTGTGCTCAGGAGCTTGACCAGCACGTGCAGCGCGGGGCCTGCAGTATCCTTGAACGGGTCGCCGACGGTGTCGCCCACGACTGCCGCAGCGTGCGTCTCCGTTCCCTTCCCAATGACGGCGCCTGAGTCGTCTTTCAAGCCGCCGGATTCGATGAACTTCTTGGCGTTGTCCCACGCGCCACCGGCGTTGTTGAGGTAGGTGGCAAGCAGGACGCCGCCGATGGTGCCAACCATCAGCATCCCGGCCACCGCGAGCCAGCCTTCGTTGCCATTGCCGCCAAAGGCGTAGCGGAAGATGACGCCGACGGCGACAGGCAACCCGACGGCGAGCACCCCAGGCACCACCATCTCGCGCAACGCGGCCCGCGTGGTGATGTCGACAGCGCGGGTGTAATCAGGCCGCACCTCGCCGGTCATAATTCCCGGCGATTCACGGAACTGTCTCCGCACCTCTTCGATGATGCCCCCCGCAGCCTTGCCAACCGCCCGGATAGCGAGCGAGCTGAAGAGGAACGCCAGCATGACACCAAGGAAACCGCCGACGAACACTTCCACCTTGCCCAGGTTAATGGGCATGATGCGCGGCAGCGAAACGGGGCTACCGGTGATGCCCTGGGCCTGCTGGGGTGTGATGACCTTGTCCTTGATCTGCTTGTCGAGATAGGCCGTGGTCTCCTGCTGGCCGGCGACGATGAGCGTCTCCTGGTCGTGGTTAGAGAGCCCGGCGGCCTTCATTTTCGCGATGTAGGCCTGGACGGCCTGGCCGGCTGCGGCCTGTTGGGCACTCCCCGCCTGGATGAGGTTGAGATCCTGGACGTTCTGGGCGTAGCGGGTCGGATTTTCGCGGGCGATCTTGCCGAATTCGACGCGCACCTCATCGAGATAGGCGGTGAATAGCAAGAAGGCGGCCAGGGCGGCGGAACCGACGGCATAGCCCTTCGTCAGCGCCTTGGTCGTGTTGCCCACGGCATCGAGCGCGTCGGTGATTTCGCGCGCCTCGGGCTTCGTGCCTTCGGCCATTTCTGTGATACCACCGGCGTTGTCGGTGATGGGCCCGAAGGTGTCCATGGCGAGCACGTAGGCAGCGGACATGAGCATGCCCATGGTTGCGACGGCCGTGCCGTAGACGCCGGTTGAGACGTCGCTCACGTTCGTGAGGTTCGCGTGTTGGCCGAGGACAAAGGAGACGACCAGGGCGATACCGACGGTGATTGCCGTCACAGCAGTGGTCTCAAAGCCGACGGCCGTGCCGATAATCATGTTCGTGGCGGCGCCGGTGCGGCTCGCGTTGGCGATCTCCTGCACGGGGCGCCAGGCGCCGGCGGTGTAGTACTGCGTTATGTATACGAATGCGATACCCGTCGCGATGCCGACGATCCCGCAGAAGAAGAACCAGTACCAGGCCTTATCGAGCATCGCATAGGTCGCGATGGCGAGGCCGATGACGCTCAGGGCCGTGATGACCCAGTAGCCGCCGTTGAGGGCACCCATTGGGTCTTTGATTCGCTTCGCCCAGAAGGGCACGGTGAACATCCCGAGGATGGTCGCAAAGACGCCAAACGAGCGCAGCACGAGCGGGAAGAGGATCCACTCCACTCGCCCCGTCGCCGTGAAGATGGCGACGCCAAGGATCATTGCGCCGATGTTTTCCGCGCTCATGGATTCGAAAAGGTCCGCACCGCGCCCAGCGCAGTCGCCGACGTTGTCGCCCACAAGGTCGGCGATGACAGCGGCGTTGCGCGGGTCATCTTCGGGGATGCCAGCTTCGATCTTGCCGACCAGGTCCGCGCCCACATCGGCAGCCTTGGTATAGATCCCGCCGCCGAGCTGAGCGAACAGCGCGACGAAGCTGGCGCCGAAGCCAAAGCCAACGATGAGGAACGGCGTCTGGTCGATGGCGTGGCCGAGGACGCGGCTATAAATCGCGAAGATGCTCGATACGCCGATGAGGCTGAGTGCAACGACGAAGAAGCCCGAGACAGCACCACCGCGCAAGGCGGTGTTGATGGCATCGGAGAGGCTGTTCTGCGCCGCGGAGGCGGTGCGGCCATTGGCACGGACCGCGATAGACATGCCAATGAAGCCGGAAATGCCCGAGGCGAACGAACCGACGATGAAGGCAACACCAGTCAGGACGCCGGTCTCGGCAGATGACTTGAAGACGCCTACGATGACGCCTACGACTACCGCTGTGACGACAGCCAGCATGGCGATGGTGCGGTATTGGCGGTTCAGGAAGGCGTTAGCGCCTTCGAGAATCATCCCCGCGACCTCTTGCATGGCCGGCGTGCCCTTGTCCCGATGCAGGACGTCGTACGCCAGCCAGATCGCAAAGAGCACCGCTGCAGCGCTTGCCGCCGGGATCATGATCTGGGCCAGGAGCATGGAACTTCCCCCTCCGTGGTGGAGCATTGAATGCGGCCCCGGCACCCCTTCGTCGGGCACACGGAACCGTCGGCCGCCCGGGCGACGCGCCGAAAGCGTGGCGAAGTCTAGCAGCGTCGTTTATTACGGCAAATCGACGTCGCGGGTTGTTGTGATCCCATCTTCTCAGATGTCCCAGGAGCCGGGTGCCCGCCCGATTTGAGCCGCCAGCCTCCAGCCCCCTACGATGGAAGGAAGCATCGAAAGCGAGGTACTCACGTGTCTGAGACCGCCACCCTGAAAGTCGGCGATGAAGCGCCCGACTTCGAACTCCCGTCGAGCCCAACAGGCGACAAGTTCAAGCTCAGCGAACAACGCGGCAAGGTTGCCGTCATCATCAATTTCGTCCCCGCAGCGTTCTCGCCGGCGTGCAGCAATCAGCTCCCGCTGATCGAGCAAAAGCGGTCGGAGTTCGAATCGCAGGGCGCACTGCCGGTCGTCATCTCCAGCGACGGGCCATGGGCACAAAAGGCCTGGAAAGATCAGCTCGGCATCGGCTACCCGGTACTGAGTGACTTCTATCCGCTCGGCGACACGGCGCGCAAATACGGGGTTGTCATCGAACCGCGGGGCGTTGCCAATCGTGTCGTCATCGTGGTCGATAAGCACGGTAAGGTCGCGTGGATCCAGCCCACAGAGAAGATCACCGATATGCCGGACTATGACCCCGTGATGGCGTGCTCGAAGGACTGATTCGCCGCCCATTGCGCACGGCTTGCCTTTGAGGCGGCGTCCCCGGCGGGGACGCCGCCTCGTGGGTGGTGGCTGACTGCAGCCAAGTTGGTGTCACTCGAAAGTAATGACGCTCCGGTTCACTTCGCCGTTCTTGAGCGCTGCATAGGCCTCGTTGATCTGTTCGAGCCGGTAGCGGCGCGTGATCAATTCATCGATCTTGAGGCGCTTCTGGCGGTAGAGCTCCATCAGCCAGGGCATGTCGTAGGTCTGGCGGGTCGACCCATAGTAGCTGCCAATGATGCCCTTTTCGCCGAGGAACGACACGCCCGCCTGGGCGAGCGTCAATGAGGCGGTGAGCGGGAGCATCCCAACAACAACTGCGGTGCCGCCACGCTTGACCATGGCAAAGCACTGCTCGGCGGTTTTGGTCAGCCCGATCGCCTCGAAGGCGAAGTCTACCCCGCCACCGGTCAGTGCGGCGACCTGGGCAACGGGATCCCCCTTGGAGCCGTCCACGGTATCGGTTGCACCGAACTCCTTCGCGGCGGCCAGTTTATTTTCGAGCAGGTCTACGGCGATGATCCGCGAGGCGCCAGCAAGCTTCGCGCCCTGGATGATATTCAGACCGACGCCGCCCGCGCCAACCACGGCGACAGTGGAACCGACGGGAATTTTGGCCGTGTTCGTGACAGCGCCCACTCCGGTCATCACGCTGCAGCCCACCAGGCATGCAACTTCCAACGGCACGCCGTCGGGGACGTGCACGCAGGCTTTCGCATCGACCAACTGCTTTTCGGCGAACGCGCCCATGCTGGCGAACTGAAAGACCGGCGTCCCATCCTTGCTGATGCGTCCGGGACGGCCCATTGGTGAAGCGTTCGAACACAGATTTGGGCGGCCCGTCACGCAGCGGTCACACGTGCCACAGGATGCGACGAAGGCGATGACGACGCGGTCGCCGGGCTTGACGTTGGTCACTCCCGGACCAACTTTCTCCACGATTCCCGCGGATTCGTGGCCGAGAACGGCGGGCGTGGGGAACATCCATGAGCCCTCCATGAAGTGGAGGTCGGAATGGCATACACCGCTGGCCCCCGTCTTGATCAGCACTTCACCGGCCTGGGGCTCTTCAATGTTGAGTTCTTCGATGACGAGTGGTTGTCCCACACCGTACATGACTGCGGCCTTCATTTATTTAGTCCTCCTTACTGAAACAGCATGCGATTCTTTTCCGCCCGGTAAGTAGCTGTCAATCGACGAGGGCCCGCGGGCCCTCGTCAGGAGAGCCAGATGGTGCCGATGGCGCGCCGCAGCTCCCATGTGTGATAACGAAGATGCCAGATGGAGCGGCGCATCACCTTCCGTACGGACCATTCTTCCGGATTCGCACCGGCCTCTTCGCGCCGCACGCGCAACGAGGCCGGCACATCGCACACCACCTGCTGCAGCCACATGTGTGCATCCTGCAGGTCACGCACGGGGGTTTCGCGCGCGCGGCCGCCGGCGGCGGCCTCGGGGCGAAGCTGGCGTGCAAAATACCGCTCAGCCCCTGTGACGTGTTCGAGGATGCCAAGGGGCGTGCGGCCTTCCAGGTCGAGGCGATGATCCAGCAGGGCCGGCGGGATGGAGAGGGCCAGTTCCCGAAATTCGTCCAGGGCGCGGTCGTGGGGGTTGGCCCAAAGGGGAAACTCGCGCGGCGAGGCGGCTTCTGCATCGCGTACGAAGAAGGCGGTCGTATCACCGCCGCGGAGGTCGGAGCCCGAATCCACAGTCTGCACGATCTGCACCTGCGAAGGCTCGATGGTGATGCGTTCTGCTGCGCGCTGATGCGCCCATGCCGTGAACTCCACAATAGCGAGGGCAGCGCGCTCCGCGAGGTCGGTCCCGGGAGGGACCAGTGCGTAGCAGCCGGGAAGATCGAGGCACCACGCCGCGCGGAAGCCCTCGGCCCCATTCTCCACGCCGATCATGTATGAGTCTGAGTGCTTGCCGAATCCGAATTTTGCCACGACGCCAGAGTGTACCGGAATTTGCCCGTCCGCAACGGCATTGGATGGCCGAGCTGGAGCACGCGGCACCGGCAAGGACTCCAGCGGCCTTTCGGAGCGCTGGCCCCGCCGTGTAGACTGCGCCACACTTCGAAACGGGGGCGCAGTCATGGATATCAAGGGTGGAGTGACGATCGTCACCGGCTCGGCGACGGGAGTGGGCGCGGCGGCGGTGAAGCTGTTGGCAACGAAGGGATGCAACGTCGTCATCAACTACACAAAGAGCGAGGCAGAGGCGCGGGACACGCAGGCGCAGTGCGACGCGCTGGGCGTTGAGACGTTGCTCGTACAGGCAGACGTCTCGAAGGATGCGGACTGCCGCCGCATGGCTACCGCTGCCTTCGACCGCTGGGGACGTATCGACGGCCTGATAAACAACGCCGGCACGACCCAGTTCGTGAACCACGCCAACCTCGAAGGGTTGAGCGCCGAAGACTTCCAGCGGATCTACGCGGTCAACGTCATTGGTCCCTTCCAGATGACGCGCGCGGTCACGCCCCACATGAAGGCGGCAGGGCGCGGCGCGATTGTGAACGTTTCGTCGATCGCCGGGGTCATGGGAGTGGGCAGCTCAATCGCATACACCGCTTCGAAGGGCGCCCTGAACACGATGACGCTCTCCCTGGCGCGGGCGCTGGGGCCGGAGATCCGCGTGAACACCATCTGCCCCGGATTCATCCAGGGCCGGTGGCTACGCGGCGGCATGGGAGATGAGGCGTATGAAGCCGCGAAGGCTCAACAGGAGCGGGCGACGCCCCTGCGGAAGGCCGGCACGCCTGAAGACATGGCGCAGGCAGCAGTCTGGTTCGTTGAAGGCGCGGACCTGATAACCGGCGAGATCCTCATCGTGGATGCCGGCTCGCACCTCGGCGGTGCACCGCTGATAGCCCGGTAGGCGGGAGAGCACCGGAGGGTGGGCACGGAGTCGCGGACCCCTTCCCGGCGTGTGGCAGCCTCGCTCACGCTCACGAGTGGGGTTGCTGGACTGCTTGTCGCCCTCGCCTCGCTTGCCCCGGGGGCGGGCGCCCTGGAACTGCTCGCCAACCCCGACTTTGAAGAAGGCTCGGCCGACTGGAGCCTCAGCGGAGGGAGCGCGGAGCCCGTGGATTCGCCCGCTATTTCTGGACGCGCCCTCCACCTCAGCGGACCCGGTCGCGTCACCATCCGCCAGATGCCCGGTGCCATCGCCGGGGCGGCATACCACGGGACGATCTACGTGGCCGCGGAGGGTGGCACCGCGACGGGAACACTCACACTCAGCTTTTCGGATGCCGGTTTTATCCCGCTCGGCCTGCCGATGGTGACCACCTTGGCCGTCACACCAGGGGCGTTCGTGGCGCTTTCGGTGGCGGGGAACGCACCGCCTGGGGCCGAATACGCAACCTTTTCGGTGGCGGTCAGCAGCACATCGGGCGCGGTCTCTGCGTTTGTGGACGCGGCTTCGTTGGAGCAAGGGACCCCGCCGCCAACGGCTACACCTACGACCGCCCCCACCGCGACGCCGACAGCCGAAGCGACGGCCGCCAACACGGTGAATCCTGCCACAGCCACAGCCGGCACCAGCGCCACGCCAACGGCGACGAGCACAGCCGCGGCGACCACCACGGCCACGCGCTCGCCCACTCCGACGAAGACGCCTCGCCCGACGAGCACTCCGAAGGCCACGAAGACGCCCACACCGCGCGCAGCAACCAAGACGCCGAAGCCAACTCCGACCGGTACGGCTACTGCCACGCCGGAAGACAGCGCCGCCGATTCCGGCTTCGGCGGATTACTCGCAAACGGCGACTTCGAAATCGACGGTGGCGGCTTCCCGGCGCACTGGAGCAAATTCGGCGGGACGATGACGCTCAGCGACGACGCCTATGAGGGCAGCCATGCCGCCGCGCTGACGTCCACTACGACTTCCACAAAATGGCTTCACCAGGTGGCCGGTGTTGATGGCGGCTCCTGGTACATGGCGTCGGGTTTCAGCCGAAACACGGGCGGCGGCAGCACCTCTCTCCGCGTCAGTTGGTACGCCTCTGCCGATGGCTCGGGAAGCGCCATCGAGGTGGCGGAGAGCAACATCGTCGCTTCATCCGAATGGTCGCCGCTGTCCACCGGGGCGATCCAGGCACCCGGAGGCGCGCGCTCGGCCCGCGTGCGGCTTACGTTCATCCCGGAAAGTGCTGACCCGGCGACCGCCTTCTTCGACAACGTCGCATTCAGCGCGACGGACGAGCCTGCTGCGGCGCCTCCGCCGCCGGTGGCCGATACCCCGGCGCCATCCACGGTTGCAGGCGTTTCCCCCACTCATCGCGCTGCAGGGTCCCCGATGACAACGCCGGCCAGCCGAATCGTTGACGCTGAAAAGACGCCCACGGTGCCGGGGAGCACAAGTCTGCGCCTGTCGGAGGTGCTCAGCGACCCGGAACAGTCCAGCCGCGACAGCGCCTTCGAATGGGTTGAGATCTTCAACACCGGGACGACCCCAGTCGACACCGCGGACTGGAAGATCGCCGATAGCAAGAGCTCCGACACGCTCCCTGCACGGATCATCCCCGCCGGCGGCTATGCGGTGATCACCGGAAGATCGGTGTCCCTCCCCGCAACAGTCGTCGTGGTGCCAGTCGCGGACGGCGAGATTGGCGGCGGCCTGAATAACGGCGGCGACGCCATCCACCTGGTCGCGCCAGATGGCACGGAGGTCGATGCGATGTCGTTCGGGGACAACCTGTCCGTGTTCCAGCCTGCGCCGGTGGCACCGCCAGCTGGTCGGAGCCTTGGTGTCCGCGATGCACGGGGCGAATCCGATGCGGCGAACTGGCAAATCACCGATCAGCCCACACCGGGGCGGCCGAACAGCTTCTCCTCGGCAGCGGCGAAAGCTTCAACGACGGCAGCGACCGTCCTGCCGACCCCTGGTGCCGGCATCACCACGGCAGCCGTCCGCGAGCGCAGTCGCGCCTCCTCGGATACGCTCGTGTGGGCCGGAGGATTGGCGGTCGCGATTGTGGCCGCCGGTGCCGGTGCTGGAATACGGTTCCGGCGCCGAATTCTGGTGCTGGCCCGGAAGGCCCGCCATGGCCATTGAACGACTGCAGAAGATCCTTTCGAACGCGGGCGTGTCGTCGCGGCGCGTCGCCGAGGAGTTGATCCTGGGTGGGCGCGTGGCCGTGAACGGCGAGCCGCAACTCGAGCTCGGTGCGCGCGCCGATATCGACACAGATGAAGTGACGGTGGACGGCGTGCCCGTGATCCGCGAGCGCTATCGCTACTTCATGCTCAACAAGCCAGCGGGATTCATCACCACCGCGCGGGACGAGATGAACCGCGAGACCGTGCTCGACCTCGTCCCTATCGGAGACATCCAACTTCACCCGGTCGGGCGGCTGGACAGGGATAGCGAGGGGCTGATCGTCATCACCAACGATGGCCACCTCACCGATCTGCTGACACACCCACGATATGAAGTCGACAAAGAGTACCTCGTGGGGCTCGATTCGATGCCGGGCCAGCGCGACCTTCAACGCCTCGTGCGCGGCATCGAGCACGAGGGTGAACGACTCCATGCCAGCTCCGTGCAGCCGGCCGCGCCGCCGGTGACGGGCGGCATGGATGAGGGCTCGGGCGCGGCAGCGTCGTGGCTGTTACTGACACTGCGTGAGGGGAAGAACCGCGAGGTCCGCCGGATGATGGAGGCCGTGGGCAAGAAGGTGCTGGTGCTCCGGCGCGTGCGCATCGGCCCGTTGCACCTGGGAACGCTCGGCACAGGAGCGTTTCGCGAACTCACCGATGCTGAAGTGTCCGCACTCTATAGCGCGGGCAAGCAGGCCGAGGGTCGCAGCGCGGCGGAATCCGCCCCGCAATCCCGGTCGGAACGCCGGACTATCGGCAGCCTGGAGGGGCCGGTCCGAATGCCTGCACCCAGGGCCCGGCCGAAGGATCGGCCCCAGCCGGGGCCGATCAAGAAGGCTGCCGCCAGGGCGCCGCAAGGTGGGCCGCCCCGCGCCCAGGGCGCCCCGCGAGGACGCAGGCCGTGACCAATCGCGCCCTTCCCGAGACGATCGCAATCGATGGCCCGGCCGCCTCGGGCAAGTCCAGCGTGGGCCGGGCGCTGGCGCATCGCCTCGGCTACTCGTTCCTGGATACCGGGCTGATGTACCGGGCGTTGACGCTCGCCGCTCTCCGCGCCGGCCTCCCCGCAACACCAGAGGCCTGTGGAATCTTCGCGCGCGAACTCGACCTGCGCCTGGGAGACGAGCCAGACGCGCACGTGTTCCTCGCTGGCGAGGACGTCACCGCGCTCCTGCACGACCCGGCGATTGAACAGCAGGTGAGCGCATACAGCGGGCTTGCGGCCGTGCGTGAATCGATGCGCGAACGCCAGAGGGGCTTCGCCTTGAGAGGACGGACTGTGCTCGCGGGACGCGATATCGGGGCCGTGGTGTTGCCCGATGCGCCGCTCAAGCTCTACCTGCACGCCGACGCAGCAGCACGGGCCCGCCGCCGCAGCAGCCAACGCGGGATTGCGGCGGAAGAGCATGCCCGGCGCACCCACCAGGAGCTCTCGCGGCGGGATCAGATGGATTCGCCGCAAACGCTGATGGCAGAGGACGCGATCCTCATCGATACCACAGCGCTGACGCTCGACGAAGTCGTCGCGCAGGTAATTGAGAAGGTGCAATGCGCCGCCCATCGTTCCTGAAACGAGTCAGATTGTCGTGGTCAACGTTCGTGCCCTCGTTTTACTGGGGCACGCACTATCTGCTCCGCGGTGTCCTCTGGTTTGTGGGCCGCTGGACGGTTAGCGGACGCGAAAACCTTCCGCGGACGGGCGCCGTAATCGTTGTTTCGAACCATCTCAGCAACGCCGACCCGCCGATCCTGGCAGCCGGGCTTGCGCAACGGCGCGTGCGCTACATGGCGAAACACACACTGTTCCGGTTCCCGATGGGGATCATCGTGCGGCTCTACGGCGCCTTCCCGGTGCGGCGTTTTGAAGCTGATATGGCAGCACTCCTGAACGCCGAACGCATCCTGCGGGACGGTGGAGTGTTGGGGATGTTTCCCGAAGGCACGCGCAGCCGCACAGGCACACTCGGAAAGCCGCACCCGGGGACGGCCCTTATCGCCATCCGCTCGGGGGCGCTGGTGCTACCCTGCGCGATCACTGGAACCGAGCAACTGAGCAATCCCCTCAACCTGCTTCGCAAGCCTCGCATCACCGTGCAGATTGGCAGGCCAATCGCCGTCGAAAAACGTAAGCGGCCCACGGAACAAGAGGTGAGCGAACTTACCGAGGCGATTTTTCGCGCGATCGCCGCCATGCTGCCGCCCAAGTACATCGCCGATCCACGTGGCTATACTGGAGAGGAAGGGATCGAACAGGACGCACATGGTGGAAATCATCCGGGCCTCTGAAATGGGATTCTGCATGGGTGTGAGGCGGGCCGTGCAGATCATGGAATCCGAGGCCACACCGGAGCGGCCGGTCTATAGCGTTGGAGAGATCGTCCACAACCCGCACGTTGTCCAGAACCTCCAGCGATCCGGCGTCCACCAGCTTCCAGGCCCGGATGAAATCGCTGGCGACGTAGGCCTCGCCACAGCGGTGGCGGTCCCCGAGGGGCGCGTCGCGATAACGGCGCACGGCGTCGGTGAGCGGGTGATGGGCGAGCTGCGGGCAAGCGGCCTGGACGTGATCGACACGACCTGTCCCATCGTCACCCGTGCCCAGCGCTATGCGCGGAAGTTCGTCCGGGACGGCTGGCATGTACTCATCTTCGGCGATGCCGCTCACAAAGAAGTGCGCGGGATCATGGGCTGGACGATGGACGACGACAACGTCTCCCGCGCCAGCATTGTTGAGCACTCCGACCTCGCCCCCCTGCGGACGTTCGTCGAGACCTTCCCTGGGGGCTTCCCGAACAAGATCGGCGTGATGGCCCAGACGACGCACCGGATGGAGGACTTCGCGCGCTTCGTCGGCAACCTGATGCTGTTGCAGCGCGACCACAACTTCGAGTTCCACGTCGTTAACACGCTATGTCACGCCACTACCGGACAGCAGGAGGCTGCCTCGGCGCTTGCTGCGACGGTGGATGTGATGATCATCGTAGGCGGCAAGAAGAGCGCGAACACGCGCAACCTCAAGGAGGCGTGCGAGGAGCAAGGAGCGCGCTCCTACCACATCGAGGGGCCGGAGGAGATGAGCCGGAGCTGGTTCGCCGGCGCCCAGCGCATCGGCCTGACCGCCGGCGCAAGCACGCCCGACTACTCAATCGACGAGGTCGAGGCGCGGATCCGGGAGTTGATCGCCTGCCCGTGACACGCGGACCGTCCCCGGGGATCGTCTCCAGCGTGCGGCCGGGATCGCTCGCCGAAGAGGCGGGGATCGGCGCCGGCGATGCAGTGCTTTCCGTTGCCGGGCGCACCATCCGCGATGTCATCGACCTGCAGTTCTACCAGGCCGAGCGAGAAGTTGAAGTGCATTTCCGCAAGGCGAACGGACTTGATGAGTTGATCGTGTTCGAAAAGGAGATCGACGAGGATCTCGGGCTGGAATTCGAACACGCCACATGGGACGACGTCACCCTCTGCAACAACAACTGTTTCTTCTGCTTCCTCAAAGGGCTCCCGAAGGGCATGCGCAAGTCGCTGTATATGAAAGACGACGACTACCGCCTGAGTTTCCTGCACGGGAACTTCGTAACTCTCACCAACCTCACGGAGGGCGATTGGCACCGCCTGGAAGAGCAGCGGCTGAGCCCGCTCAACGTCTCGGTGCACGCGACCGGACTCGAGCTCCGGAGGCACATGCTGGCGAACCCGGCGGCGCCGGACATCCTCGCGCAGATCCGGCGGCTGGGCGACCTGGGCCTCTGCACCCACACCCAGATCGTGCTCTGTCCCGGTGTCAACGATGGGCCACACCTGGAACGCTCCGTGCGAGACCTCGCAGCGCTATACCCGGCGGTCCAGACCATCTCCGTCGTGCCCGTCGGCGCGAGCCCGAAGCTGGAAGATTGGTCGCTCAACCGCGACGGCATCGAACTCGTTCGCCCCACTCCGGAATACGCACAGGCGATCGTGCGCATGCTGCGTCCGCTGCAGCGGGAGTTTCGCGCCGATCACGGGCGGACGATCGTGCAATGCAGCGATGAGTACTACATCACTTCGGGCGAAGCCATCCCGCCGGCGGCTTCCTATGACGGCTTCCCGCAGTATGAAAACGGTATCGGCATGGTGCGGACGATGCTGGAAGACCTGCGGCGCACGAAGCGGCGGCTGCGCGAGCGGGGGATTCCAGAAGGGCTCCGCGGCCGTCACGTCGTGATCGCGACGGCGACGCTGATCGCGCCGCTGCTCACCGGGATTGCGGCGGAGCTGAGCGCGCTCACCGGTGCCCGCATCGAGGTGCAGGCGGTCACGAACACCGTGTTCGGCGAGCGCGTGAACGTGAGCGGCCTGCTGTGCGGGGCAGACTACGCGCGCGAACTCGCGCACCACCGTCCAGACTGTTTCATCCTGCCCCGGCCGAGTCTGGACTATTTTGGCCAACGCTTCCTCGACAGCATGACGATCGACGGCGTGGAGGCGGCGATCGGCGCGCCGATCACGTTCGCGACACAATGGAGCGAAGTGGTCGACATCCTCGCGGGAGGCCCCACGCGTCCCGGCCGCAATCGCGCCAGCAACGGTGCGTTCTGGAGCGAGGAGCGCACGCGCCTGCCGCACGGGGCCGCGTGGGAAAGCCCGCGCCGGGCGGCGACTTCTACCGCGCGGTAATCAATCTCCTGATAGAATTCACACATGCCACGAATCCGCGTCGAACCGCTCGGCCTGGAGATTGACGCGCCGCGCGGGGAGACCGTCCTCGACGCGGTGGTGGCCCACGGCTACTTCTGGCCGGTGGGCTGCGCGAAGAACGGCGAATGCACGAACTGCGCGATGGACGTCGTTGCGGGCGTGGGCCGGCTGAGCGCGATGGGCCGCTTCGAACGCCAGAACCTCATCCGGCAGCGCGGCCGTGCATCCATCGAGGACCCGCGTCTGCGGCTCGCCTGCCAGGCCCGGCTTGAGGGCGACGTCGTCGTGTTCAAGCGGGGCGTGATACCAGACTGACGCCGGCCTGCCGCCGGAGGGGAGAAGAAAGCTTGCCGTATATCATCACTGAGCCGTGCATCGGAGTGAAGGACGCCTCCTGCGTCGATGTCTGCCCGGTGGATTGCATCCACACCTCGGATGAAGCGGAGCAGTACTTCATCAACCCCGATCAGTGCATCGACTGCGCCGCTTGCGAGCTCGTCTGTCCGGTGAATGCGATCCACGACGAGAACGACCTGACGGCCGAGATGCGGAAATACATCCAGATCAACGCCGACTTCTATAAGTAGTGCCGGGGGTGCCCCGTGGAGATTACCGTGGAACTTGCCCAACTTGAGGCCTTCCTGCAGGTGGCGCACCACCATTCCTTCAGCCGTGCGGCAGAAGCCCTTTTTCTCACCCAGCCATCGGTGACGGCGCGCATCCAATCGCTCGAACGCGAGATTGGCGAGCGTCTCTTCGAACGCACCGGGCGGAGCGTCACGCTCACGGACGCCGGGAACGCGTTCATCCCCCATGCGCAGCGCGCGCTCACGGCCGTCCAGGAAGGCACGGACGCGATCGAAGCGGTGCGCCACGGCGACGTCGGCAACATCCGCATCGGTTCGAGTTCGAGCATCGCGACCTATGTCCTGCCGAAGACATTGAAGCACTTCCGGGAGACGCGTCCTCGCGTGCATGTGCACCTGACGACGGGCAACAGCGAGGACCTCATCGAGAAGCTGATCGCGGGGGAGACGCACGTCGTGGTTTCGCGCCTGACGCAGCACCCGGAGGTCGAATCACTGCACCTCTTCAACGACGAAGTGACGCTCGTGGCCGCACCAAACCACCGCTTTGCGGCAAAGGGCCGGGTAAGCATCGCCGAGGCGGGCAAGGAGCCGTTCCTGTTTTTCGAACGCAACTCCAGCTACCACAGCCTGATTTACAGCATGTTCCTGCGCGTGGGCGTGGTGCCAGAATCGGTGATGGAACTCGATTCGATGGAGACGACGAAGCACATGGTGGAGGCGGGGCTGGGGATCGCCATCCTGCCGGTCGTCTCGGTGGAGCGCGAGCTGGAGACGGGCGACTTGAAGCGGGTGGAGATCCGCGACATGGAGCAGCCGGCGCAGCGGGAGATCGGCGTGCACGTGTTGCGCAACCGCGCGGTGGCGCCGCCGATCCGCGACTTCCTCAAGCTGCTCACGGGCGAGTATGGCGTGGCGAACATCTTCGACCGGGCACCGGGGCGGGGCGAAGCCGCGGGCTGAGGGGGGGCAAGATCCCTTTCCCAAGCTACCAGTGCCACAACCAATAGCGCCTCCTGCCGAGTCTCGCACGGCCAACATTGCAGCCGTGTGTCGCTGCGCCTCCGTAGCTATTTGCAGCATTAGATCGGGACGTGCTCCGCTTGGCGTCATCCCCCCATTTGCCCCACCACTGCTCCCCCCGGGCTTCCCCGCGCCCGCTGCGCCGGGGCCCTGAGGAGCGCTCGTGGCGATCGTGGCCGGGGCCACGCCACGACGACGGCCGTTACTACGAAATTGATAGTGCTTCGCTGCCACTGGTGCGGGGCGATCCTGGTGGAAGTGAGAGCGATCCCCACGGTGCTCCGTATTCGTTGCCCGAATCGCGCGGTGTAGGATGGTTGCCGAGACTGGAGAGGGATCATGAACGTGATTATCTGGGCACTCGTCGTGACCCTTGTGGCAATGGGCATCATGTGGGCGGTTTACACGATGGCGAGCGACACAGCCGCGCCCAAGCGCTTCTGGCGGCATGTTGGGAGTGGCCATGTCTATGACACGTTCGGAAGTGGCCGTGGCAGGACAGCATCGGGCGCCGAAACGCTCTGGGGGATAGTGGGGTTTGTGGTCATCGTGGCCGTGATCGCCTTTGTTGCAACCAACGTCTAGCTTTCGTTTGCGCGCGAGTGTTAGACTTCCCGTGACTTAGCCAATCGCAATCGGCTCAATTGAGGCCCGGCATCTCTGGATGCACGGGGCCTTTTTGCGTTAAGCGGCTGGCCAAACTCACGGAGGATTCGAGATGGGGAGCCTATCAGATTCCCCGACCGCCGCAGGTGCGTTCCGCAACGAAGAGCCAGTCGTGACTTCCACACCAAGTCCAGAAGGTCAAGCATTCAGCGGGACGAAACCGCGTCTCTGGCAATCCGAGTTTCAGGATGACATCAGGGTGAATCGGTATCGCCTTGAAATCATGCTCCGCGACTTCGAAGAGTCGTCGAACCGAGTCAGGCTCGACGTCATTTGGCCCTGGGCTGCGACAGGAATGGGCAGTCTCACAGCACTCGCGACCGGAGACTTTCATCGCTTTGTGGGGATACCCGCACGGGGGTGGGAAGCACTGTTCTTCTTCAGCATCATGTTTAGCATTTCAAGAGCGTTAGCAGCCGCCTGGAAGATGCGTGCTTACCGATTGAATGAGAAGCCGACATGCGCAAGCGCGATCACCGAACTAATGAAAGAGATGAGGGAAACAACTAGGCCCGCCGAGTGAGCGGGTGCGACTATCCGAAGTACGGCGATCCTGAACGCGAGCCGGAATGACGAATCCCCGCCCCCGCGCCCGCAAAGGTCGTTCGGGATATCCTCCGTGTATGACGTTCGACGAAATGGTGGCGCTGGCGCATGAGCGCAAGCGGGAGATGCCGCCGGGGAGTGGCTCCACGGCGCTCTTCGAGGGTGGGGCGCACGCGATCGGCAAGAAGCTCGTCGAAGAGGCGGCAGAAAGCTGGATGGCGGCGCGCTTCGAAGGCCGCGAGGCGCTTGCGCTCGAACTCTCGCAGGTGCTGTATTACGTTGCCTGCATGATCGCGGAGCAGGGATTGAGCATCGAGGAGGTCTACGCGCGGCTATGATCAAAGTGGCGCTGCCCAACAAGGGCCAGCTCTTCGAGCCCACGGTCGACCTCCTGACCTCCTGCGGCTACCGGCTGAACAAGAACCCGCGCAGCCTCACCATCGTCGACCGCGAAAACAACGTCGAGTTCTATTTCCTGCGCCCCGGCGATATCCCGCTCTATATCGCGAACGGGGTCTTGAGCGCGGGCATCACGGGCAAGGATTTCGTCGCCGAAGCCGGGGAAGAGCCCGCGCAACTGCTCGACCTTTATTTCGGCCATTCGAAGCTGCACGCGGCGGTGATGCGCGCATCGCCCTATACGACGCTCGATGAGATCGCGGGCCTGCGCCTGGCGACCTCGTTCCCGACGATCGCGCGGCGCTTCTTCGCCGGCCGCGAGCTGGAGATCACGGAGCTGGAGGGGGCGGTCGAAATCGCCATCCAGCTCGGCATCGCCGATGCGGTGATCGACGTCGTGGATACGGGCAACACGCTGGAACAGGCGGGTCTGCGCATCGTCGGCGAGCCACTCTTCCGTTCGAACGCAGCGCTCTTCGCGCACCCGGGTTTCGAAGAGGACGAAGAGGTGTGCACGCTCAGGACGCGCATCGAGGGGCGCATCGTGGCGCACGAATACATGATGGTGGAGTATGACTGCCCGGCGGCCATCCTCGCGGCGGCCACGCGGCTCACGCCCGGCCTCGAAAGTCCAACGATCACGCCGCTGCAGCGCGAGGGCTGGCTGGCTGTGAAGGCGATGGTCAAAAAGCGCGAGGCGAACCAGATCATGGACGACCTTTCGAGGCTGGGCGCACGCGGGATCCTGCTGCTCACGATTGAGACGGCGCGGATTTAGCCCGGCAGGGCGAGGGCGGCGCGGCTGTTCGACCAGAGTTGTTCTGCACATTCGGCGATGGTCCAGCCGCGCAGGACGGCGAGCGCTTCGCCCACGGCGACGAGGTCGCGCGGCTCCGTGGTACGGCCGGGGAGCGGGTAGGTGTCGGTTTCGATGAGCAGCAGATCGGACGGGTAGTCGCGCGCGAGCCGCTGCAGGGCAGGCGCACGAAGCATCGGCCGTCCGAAGGAGAGATAGTGTCCGCGATCGCGGTGCCAGGTGGACTCGGCAGCGCCGCCCTGGAAGTAGTGGCGGATTACGCGCAGCCCGGCGAGCGCTTCCGCAGATGCGACCAACTCGTCCCAGGCGCCGCGCCCGTCGATGTGGAGGATGAGCGCCAGCCCGCGGTGGCGCGCGAGGTCGCACTGCGCGGCGAAGGCGCGGCGCTGCTCCGCCGGCGACGGCCCGGCTGCATCAAAGCCCGTCTCACCGATAGCGACCACGCCGGGAAGGCCGGCGAGGGCATCGAGCTCCCGGTGCACGTCCGCGGTCAACGAATCAGCCTGCGTGGGGTGCACGCCGACAGCTCGCCAGACCTCCGGCGGGAGCGCGACGGTGCGGCGTGACGACTCCAGACTCGTCGAGATGGCGAGGAGCGCGGCCACACCGACGTCCCCGGCGCGGCTGCGCATCGCCGCCACCTCCACCGGGGAATAGCGTTCGAGGTGGACGTGGGAGTCGAACCACTGCGGAGCCGTCGCGATGGCCATGGGCTCATCGTGCCACAGGTGGGTAGAATCACGCCCATGGCTTCACTGGTACTGCGCGGGGGCTTGGTCTGGGACGGGCTGGGGGATGCCTCCGTGGAGGCGAATGTTGTGCTGGACGGCGGCATAGTCGCGGGTGTAGGCCCGGATGCGAGTGGCGCGGAGAGCCTCGATATCAGCGGTTGCACGGTGCTACCGGGGCTCATCGAAGGTCATGCCCACCTCTGCTTCAACGCCCAGGCGGACTGGCGCCAGGTATACGACGCGGACTCACCGGCGCGGATGGCGCTGCGCATGGCGGCGAACGGGCGGGCAATGCTGGAGGCGGGCATCACCACCGTCCGCGACCTGGGCGCACCCACGGGACTGTCCATTGAGGTGCGGGAGGCATTCGCAGCAGGATTGGCCCTCGGGCCACATCTGCTGGTCTCGGGTGCACCGATCACTACAACCGGTGGGCACTGTTATTTCATGGGCGGCGAAGCAGATGGGCCGGTGGGCTTGCAGCGGGCGGTGCGCGAGCACGTGAAAGCCGGCGTGGACTGGATCAAGGTGATGGCGACTGGCGGAAATATGACTCGGGGCACCAACACGTTTGCCGCGCAATACAGCGTGGAGGAGCTGCAGGTGCTGGTCGCGGATGCGCACCGGCTGCGGCGGAAGGTGGCGGCGCACGCACACGGGGTCGAAGGGATCCGCGTCGCTGTCGCCGCCGGCGTCGACATGGTGGAACACTGCACGTTCAGCGTGCCGGGCGGCATCGACCTCGACGAAGGGTTGATCGCCGAGATTGAGGCAACAGGGATCGTGGTTTCGCCCACGACCTCGGTGGGCTACCGCAGGTGGCCGGATGACGGCCAGCGGACGCGCCGGAAACAGGTGATGCAGGCGATCTTCGCGCATGGCTGCAAAGTCCTCATGAGCACCGATTGCGGCATCCCCGGCGTGCCCCATGCTGCTCTGGCGGGCGGGATGCAGGTGCTTTCGGAGCTTTCGGAGCGAGCCCCCGCGCAGGTACTGAAGCTGGCGACGAGCGGAGCCGCCGAATTGCTGGACCTGCCGGATCGCGGCATCATCGCGGCCGGCAAAGTCGCCGACCTGCTGGTGGTCGAGGGCGACCCGGCGGTCGACCTTTCATGCCTCAATCGGGTGCGGTTCGTGCTCAAGGCCGGCGAGATCGTCGTCGCACGGCCGGCACCCGACATGGTGGCCACGATGCCCTGAGCGAGGGGTGAAGGGGGTTGCCCGGGTTCGCCCGGATTGCGGCGTGCAGATACACTGAAGGCTCTGAAGGGCCGCTGATGATCTCTGCGATACTCCTCGCCGCCGGCATGTCGACCCGCATGGGTCAGCCCAAGGCGTTGCTCGATTGGGGCGGCGAGCCGCTCATCACCTACCACGTCCGGCAGCTGCGCGAGGCAGGCGCGGGCGAGGTGATCACTGTCCTGGGCCATCGGGCGGACGAAATCCACCGGCAGTTGCGGCGGGCCGAGTGCCGCGTGATGCTCAACGCGCGCTACCAGATGGGCCGCGCGGGGTCGTTGGCGATCGGCGCGAAGGCGGTCGACCGCGATACCCAGGCGATCATCGTTGTTGGCGTCGATCAGCCACGTCCGGCGAGCTTCATCCGAGCACTGATAGCCGCGCACAAGCCGGAGAGCGCAGCGACACGCCCGCTCGCCGAGGGCCACCACGGGCACCCGGTGATTGTCGCGGGACGGCTGCGGGACGAACTGATGGCGGCGAGCGAAGCGGAGCACGGGCTGCAGGGCATCCTCCTGCGCCACGCAGACGAACTGGCCGAATATGAAGCCGATAGCATTTGCCACCTCGACCTGAACACGCCCGAGGATTACGCGGCTGCGCTCGCACGGTTCGGTCTGGCAGCCTGATCGCCGTGGACGCCGGCATGCCGGGGACGCGAGCCGTCATCTTCGACCTCGACGAAGTGCTCATCGATGGGCGGCGAGCGTGGCAGTACGCGGTCGAGGAGGCCGTGGCGCTGGTGTGCGGACGTCGAATCGATGCGTCGCCGCTCGTTCCAGAATACCGGACGCGGCCGTGGCGGCACGCACTGAGCATCCTCGTGGCTTCGCCCCAGGAGTGTGAGCGCTGTGAGGAACTCTGCCACCGGCTCATCCGCCGCAGCGCCATGAAGCGGTTGCTCGTACACGAAGGGATGGCGATGGCCCTGGATTCGGTGCGCGCCGAGCAGGTCGAGATGGGAGCTGTTTCGCGCGAGCGCCACGAAATCGCGCTCAAGCAGGTCCAGTCCACCGGCCTCGACCGCTTTCTGACGGTGCTGTCGGCGACGCCGCAGGACGAGTCGTGGGATGTGGAACGGCGCTTTGCCGAGTGCCTTAACTTCCTGGAGAGGGAATCTTCCCAGGCGGCGTTCGTCGGCGGTTGCGCTGACGACCTCGAGCGGGTCGCCACCACGGGGGCTCGCTGCCTCGCGGCGGGATGGTCGGCACCCGGGGCGGCCGGGTTCGTGAGCGTGGAGTCACCGGGGCTACTGGCGGCGAGCCTGCGCAGGTAGGCTCGCCATGCTCAGGCTATGCCGCTTCCAGCGGCTCCACGAACTGGTGGCAGCCGGGGCAGAAGGTCTTCTCACGGGCGGAGAGGAAACGCAACTCGCAGGATGGGCAGACGACGAATCGACGGTTCATGGCGTTGGCTCCGGTGCCTCCATCGAGGAGGACGCCTTAAGGTTCGACCGGACGACGCTCGTGAGCCAGACCAACTTTCATATGGGAGTCCGCAGATACATAGTCTGGGTCGATAGATATACAGTCAAACTATATGTCTCGGGCCGAAGGCACCGGAAATCGATGGCGATGTGGGAGATTCCTAGCCCGATTCGGCCGACGCGGGTAGGCTGGGAGCACTTGCGAATCTCATCCCCGGGAGAAGGCCCACGATGGTCACTCGAGTCGGTATCAACGGGTTTGGGCGGATCGGCCGCCAGGCGCTCAAAGCGATCACGGACCGCCACGGTGGCGTCCTTGAAGTGGTGGCCATCAACGACCTCGTGCCCACGGACATCAACGCCACGCTACTCAAATACGACAGCAACTATGGCCAGTGGAAGCGTGAAGTC
>JADEYI010000590.1_pt1 | contig 45314 bp, 29 predicted proteins | sample 8542331 | NCBI WGS metagenome assembly JADEYI01 (sample SAMN16510988, study PRJNA670497) | mine drainage metagenome | isolation source: biofilm near Copperflume 1 | place: Germany: Marsberg coppermine Kilianstollen | collected 2018-02 | reverse complement strand
TCGATGATGAGCACGCGGGAACGCAGAGGCTCGCTTTCGGAGTTCGATGGCTTGTCGGCGCTGACGTCTACATCACGCATGGACGGTCTTCCTTAACATGGGGAACTCCAGATGAAACGTGGTTCCGTGGCCGAGTTTGCTTTCCACCTGAATCTTGCCGGCGTGCTCCTGAATGATTCCGTAGCTGATGGAAAGCCCCAGGCCGGTGCCGCGCCGGCGGCCTTCCACCGGTGCGGCCTTGGTGGTGAAGAAAGGATCGTAGATGCGGCGCATATGTTCCGCGGCAATGCCGGAGCCGGTATCGCCGATCCGCACTTCCACATGCCCATTGGACGATGTCGCAACCCGCAGCACGCCGCCTTCGGACATGGCGTCTTTGGCGTTCAGGAACAGGTTGAGAAAGACCTGTTGCAGCTTGCCGGTATTTCCAAGGATGTCCGGCAGGTCTGCCTGCAGCTGAAAATCGACGGCAATGCCAGCCGAGCGGAATTGATGATCGACCAGGGCCAGAGTCTCCTGCAGCACATGGTTCACATTGACGGCCTTGAACTCAATGGTGCTGGTGCGGGAAAAATTCAGCAGGCTGTTGACAATCTCCGATGCGCGGAAGGTCTGCTGGGTAATTTTTTCGAGCAGCGGGCTCACGCGCTCGTCGCCGCGAATCTGCTTGGTCAGCATCTGCGTGTAGGAGGAGATCACGGCCAGAGGCGTGTTGACCTCATGCGCCACCCCGGCGGCCAGCAGTCCGATCGAAGACAGTTTGTCGGCCTGCATCAACTGGCTTTCGAGCTGCACGCGCTCGGTGATGTCATCGACCAGAATGATTCGCCCGACGGCGGTAAAGTCCTTGTCGACCAGCGGGGCGATGGTGATGTTGGCGGTGCGGACCTCTCCGGACCGTGTCGCCAGATGAAACTTGTACAGATTGTGGACGCCGGTGTCATTCTTGACACGTTCGTATTCCAGCATGAAGTCGGGCGGAAACAGGTCGGCAAGCGGCGCGCCCAGGGCCTCGGCGCGGGGAACGGCGTACATGGATTCCATCTGCGCGTTCCAACTGTCGATGCGGTCGGCAAGATCGATGGCGAGAATGCCGATGTTGATCGACTCGACGATGTTCTCATTGAACTCTTTCAACTGCTCGTACTCGGCGATCTTTTCCTCCAGACGCGCATAGAGGCGCGCATTCTGGATGGCGATGCCGATATAGCTGGCGAGGGTCTCCAGCAACTCGACATCTTCGCTGGAAAGAAAGTCTCCGTTGGTCGTGCGGCCCAGGCCGAGCACGGCAATGCTGCGCTGCTGCACCCGGCAGGGCAGAAAGTAATTCAGGTCGAGCAGTTGCACGGCGCGCCGCTGGTCGTCCGGCAGATGGGGTGCATTCTGCGTGCTCTCAAAAAAAATGTGAGAGCCATCGCCCCTGCCGTCGAAGCGAAGAAAGCCGGTGTCGAGTCCCTCGGCAAAATTGTGCACGGTGGCTGGAATGCCGTGGCCCGCGGCCAGGCGGTAGTGACGCGGATCGCCGCTGGTGTCATCCAGAAATACGCCCACGCGCGCCACCTGCAAGATGCGCGGCAGCCGGTCCACCAGCGCGCCGAGCAGGGCCCGCAGGTCTGTCTGGGTGTTCAGGCTGCGGGCAAACTCGATCAGCGTGGCGCGGGAGTCGAGCCGCTTGCGATCGAAGATGCGGTCCACGCGGTCCTGAATCGCCCGTTTCATGGGGTCGAAGACCAATGCGGCAATAATGATGGCCGCCGCCAGTCCCCAGCCGCCGGCAGCCGGCAGCCGCGTGTGGACGACTTCTCCCGCAAACGCCACGGCGCCAAAGTAGATAGCGACCAGCGTGCCGGTGGCCAGAGTATAGGTGACGCCGCGCTTGAAGATTAAATCCACGTCCATCAGCCGGTAGCGGACGATGGCATAGCTGAATGTCAGCGGAAGAAAAACCAGGCATACGACGCCGACCTGGCCGAGCAGCGTGTTGCCGGAGGGGCCGGAGAGCAGATAGGGAACCGCGTAGAAGGCCGTGAACGGAATGACGGCCAGCATGGCCCCGCGGCTGAGCCACTTTAATTGCTGCCGGGTCAGGGGATTGTCAGCGCGCTGGTAATTGATGAAGAACACCAGCGCCGCCGCCACATAGTAGAAGGCCATGTAGCCGAGGGCGATTTGATCGAGCCGATGCTGGAGCAGCTCCGTCGCCGACCACAGGTTGATGGCGCCGACGTACAGACCGACCACCGCGACACCGGGCAGATAGAGCAGCCAGGCCAGCCTGCGGCGGCGCAAGGTGGGGTTCGGTTCCGGGAAGGTGAAGGCAAAATGCAGAAACAGCGCGGGCTGGGCCGCGCCCGCGACAATATTTCCCCAGAAGATGATCCAGTCAAAGAGATTCAGCTTGCCGGTATAGATAAACGAATACAGGACGAAGGAGGCGAGGCAGAAGATGTAGAAGTGAACCGAGCGCGGCGCAGTCCACCGGCGAAACAAGATGTACAGGCCGATAAGCAGATAGACAAGTGCGATGAGCCGCAGGCCGTAGTTGATATTGCGGTCCTGCGGAACCAGGATCACGGGAATTTCGAGCTGAATACCCGACCGTGTGATGGAGTAGGTCGCCTTGCTATAGATGCCGGTGCTGAAAAATTGCCGCTGGAGCGATGCGATGCGCGCGATGTGATGGCTGTTGACTGCGGTGAGGATGTCGCCGGTCTCGACGCCGGCGCGCTCACCGGGGCCGCCGGGCAGCACCTTTTGCGCGACCAGTCCGCCATGTGCTTCCGCCCACCAGACGCCATCGGTCGGAAGCTGAAACTCATTTTCGTGGGTGTAGTTGATGGACGCAAAAACGACGGCAGCCAGCGTAAGAACCGCCAGAATGATGGCGGCGATTCGGAATGGGATGTTCCGCGGCATTTCGAAAAGCACGTCTTTCTGCGTCAGAATGCCTGGATCCGGCAGTAATTTTCGGGCCAGCCATCAACTACCAGTGTGCAACTCGCGTGCCAACATCCGCTGACCGATGGAAACAGCGGCGAGCGGCGGGTACACCGTGATTTTCGCAAGCGCAAGCAAATCGCTTGACGCCAGCAACGCAGCCGACGCACGGGCAGGGCTATTGATTTGATAGATGCTACACAATTCTAAATGCAAATATATGATTTATGGAATATTTTAGCGGCGTATTTCGTGCCGGATTATGGCTTACGCCAGCAGCAGGCGAAGATCGCGCAGGTTGCTACCGGTTGGGCCGGTGACGATGGTGGCGTTTCGAGCTGCGAAAAATCGATAGGTATCGAAACTGGCGAGCGCCGCGGCGGGGGGAAATTCGGCGGTTGGATCTTTTAGGCAGGAGACATCAATAACCGCGCCAGCGGCGGGGCTGTTGCCGTCGATGCCATCGGAGCCGGCGGAAAGAACCGCAGCGCTTCCGTCGCGTGGTTCGAGCAGCGTGGCGGCGTAGAGGGCGAACTGCTGGTTGCGGCCACCTGTTCCAATGGGCGAGTTGGGCGGCAGTCTGACGATCACTTCTCCGACGGAGACGAGGCAAACGCGCGCGTGGGTTTGCCGGAGGATTCGCAGACGGTGGAGCAGATATTTCGCCGCGTCCTTGTAGTCCCATTCATCGCAACGATTGTCGATGACGGCGGTCCATCCCAGGGAATGGGCATGGCGCGCGGCTGCCTGCGCCAGGTCGCTGGAGCTGAGCACAACCGTCGCCGGAGCGCACAGTTCGGCTGGCTTGGGAGTTTCTATCAGCTCGTCCGACTGGAAAAATCGCCGCACGCAGGCGGGGAACCGAGGAGGCAGCTGATAGCGGGCAAGAATCTCCTGGCATTCGGCCACGGTGGAGCTGTCAGGCAGCGTGGGGCCGGACCCCAAAGCGTCTTCATGGCCGGCGGGAACGTCGGAGATGAGCAGGGAATGGCGGCGCGCGTTTCCGGCGGCCTGTGCCAGACGACCGCCCTTCACGGCGGAAAAATGCTTGCGGACGCAGTTGATCTCCGCGATGGTGGCGCCGCTGGCGACCAGCGCCCGGTGAAACTCGGCGGTATCGGTCAGCGAGATGGTGGGATCGAGCGGAAGTTCCATCATGGAGGATGCGCCGCCGCTGATGAGAAACAGGCACAGAGTTTGCGCTGGTTCGAGTGCTGCGGCACGCACGGTGTCGAGCGCGGCTGCGGCTCCGGCGCGAGAAGCGGCGTTGGGAGTCGGATGGCCACCGGCGTAGCAGAGGAACCTGTCATCGGCAAATTCAGCGGGAAGCCGGGGTGGCGCCGCCGGCGCGATCAGCACGCCGCCGACATCGCAGGGCAAAGGTCGCGGCAATTGCCGCAATACGGCCCGCAGCATTGGCGTGGCGGCCTTGCCGGCAGCGACGATGCGAATTTGGTTCAGTTCGCGGAGCGCGATGACTTCGCCGTTTATGTGCAGCATACCGCTGTGCACTGCTACGTGACGGGCGACGGCGGCCTCCGCGCTACAGTCTGCCAGGGCGCGGGTGAAAATGATGCGTGCCGTTTCCGTGAGAGTCACCATTATTGTCAGGAAGCGCGGGACAGAAAGCTGCGTGTGACCCATGTGACAATGGCTGCCTGGACCTGGTCGAGCTTGCCGACAAAGAAATGGTCCGCGCCGGGGACCCAGACGAGCTGCTTCGGTTCCGGCGCGGTAGCCACGACTGCCTCGACGCCGGAGACGGGGCCGTACTGGTCGTGGTCGCCGCTGATGAAAAGTTTTGGCTGCGCGCAGGAGGGCAGATATTTGTAGGTGTAGTTGCGGCCCTCCGCTTCCACGGGAAGGCCCAGCGCGATGAGGCCGCGCACGCGCGGGTCGCCGCAGCAGGCGCGCATGCCGACATTGGCGCCGAAGGAAAATCCGGCGAACAGAATGGGGCGATGAAATTCCCGGTCGAGCCAGTCGAGGGCGGCGCGCACGTCATCCTGCTCGCCGCGGCCTTCGTCGTGGGTGCCTTCACTGCGTCCGGTGCCGCGAAAATTGAAACGCAGAACGGGAAGGCCGAGTCCATGCAGCGCCTTCATGGCGTGGTACACAACCTTGTTATGCAAAGTGCCGCCGCCCATCGGGTGCGGGTGGCAGACCAGGGCGCAATACGGAGCGTCCGCATTGCCGGTGTTCAGCAGCGCTTCCAGGCGCCCGGCTGGGCCGGCGAGGTCAACGGATTGGATCGACGAAGAGGTTGGAGTAGTTTCCATAAGTTTGCGCCGGAGGAATGCTCGATTCATTTTACGGGCAGGCTGCGCGGTATGCTGGAAACATATGCCAATCGACCCTGTTGCACTCACTCGCCAGCTGGTGGACATTGAATCGATCACGGAAAATGAGGCCGCAGTCGGCCATTTTCTTGCGGACTCCCTGCGCGGACTTGGATTTCTGGTGGAAACAACACCGGTGCCGCATTCGACAGGGCGCGAACGCTTCAATGTGTATGCGGGTGTTTCCACCGATGCGCCGGACGTGGTGCTTTCAACGCACATCGACACGGTTCCTCCGTTCATCGCCAGCAGCGAAGATGAGGCATACATCTACGGGCGCGGTTCCTGCGACGCCAAGGGGATCGTGGCCGCGCAGGTTGCGGCTGCGGAGCGGCTGCGGGAGATGGGGATTCGCGTGGGACTGTTGTTTGTCGCCGGGGAAGAGCGCGGCAGTCACGGGGCGAAGATCGCCAACCTGAAGCCCAAGGGCAGCCGGTTTCTCATCAACGGCGAACCGACCGACAACCGGCTGGGGCTGGCGTCCAAAGGCGCGTTGAACGCGACGGTTACGTCGCGCGGAAAAATGGGCCACTCGGCTTATCCGGAGCTGGGGGATTCCGCGATTCATAAGCTAATTCCCGTTCTCGACCGCATGTTGCAGATGCCGTTGCCGGTCCATCCGGAGGCCGGCCCTTCCACGCTGAACATTGGTTTGCTGGAAGGCGGCCGCGCGCCGAACGTGATTGCGGATGAGGCCTCCGCAACGGTGCTGATTCGTCTGGTCGGTCCTTCGGATGCTATCCGGGCGGGTCTGCAACAGGCCGCCGGGAGGGATGCGGAGGTGAATGTGACTCTTGAAATTCCATTTCAAGAGTTGAAGCGCATCGATGGTCTGCCGACGATGGTGGCCGCTTTCACCACGGACATTCCTGCGTTGAGCAACTGGGGAGAACCGCTGCTGCTGGGGCCCGGCTCGATCCACGTGGCGCACACGCCGCATGAGCGGCTGGCGAAACAGGAGCAGCGGGACGCAATCGACCTATATACGCGTGTGGCGCATCGGCTGTTGCAATAGCACGCTTTCCCCACAGCGCTGTCGAATCAGAAGAAAGAAGGAAATGCGATGGAACACCCCACGGAAAAAGTGAACGGTCTGGCGAATGCCTCTTCCTCCTATTTGCGCTCCGCCATGCAGCAGCCGGTCGATTGGCAGGAGTGGGGTGCGGCCGCGTTCGCGCGGGCGCGGGAGGAGAACAAGCCGGTCCTGCTGGACATTGGCGCGGTCTGGTGCCACTGGTGCCACGTCATGGACCGGGAATCGTATGAAGATGCGGAGATCGCCGAGATCATCAACAGCCATTTTGTCGCCATCAAGGTGGACCGCGATGAGCGCCTGGATGTGGACACGCGTTACCAGGCAGCGGTTTCCGCGATGAGCGGGCAGGGCGGCTGGCCGTTGACGGTGGTGCTGACGCCGGAGGGCAGGCCGTTTTTCGGCGGCACATATTTTCCCAGAGATGAGCGATATGGACGGCCCGGATTTGCGCGGGTGCTGCTGACGATGGCCCATGCGTACCACGAACGCAGGGACGAAGTGCTGGAGTCCGCCGACAGCGTGATGGCTGCCATCGAGTACAACGAGTCGTTTTCGGGCCGCTCGGCGGACCTGAACGCAGGCATCGTCAACAAGCTGGTGGAGTCGGCTGTGCAGCAGTTTGACAAGCAGCATGGAGGGTTCGGCACGCAGCCGAAGTTCCCGCATCCATCCATTCTGGACCTGTTGCTGGACCACGCGGGGCGTACCGGCGACGAAGCTGCGCGCCATGCCGCGCGCATGACGCTTGACCGGATGGCAAGCGGAGGAATGTACGACCATCTGGCGGGAGGGTTCCATCGCTACTCGGTCGATGAGCGCTGGGTGGTGCCGCATTTTGAAAAGATGCTGTACGACAACTCCGAACTGCTGAAGAACTACGTCCACAGCTTTCAGAGTTTCGTCGAGCCGGAGCATGCGCGCGTCGCGCGCGAGGTGGTCCGTTGGATGGACACGGTATTGAGCGATCGAGAGCGCGGCGGGTTTTATGCCTCGCAGGATGCGGACGTGTCACTGGATGATGACGGCGATTACTTTACCTGGACACGCGAGGAGGCCGCTGCTGTGTTGACTCCTGGCGAAATGGAGGTCGCGGGGGTGTATTACGACATTGGCGAGCTGGGCGACATGCACCACAACCCGCAGAAGAATACACTGCACATCGACCACTCGCTGGCGGAGGTCGCGCGGCGCGCGGCGGTGGGGGTCGAGACGGCGCAGAGTCTTCTGGATTCGGCGAAACAGAAATTGTACGCGGCTCGGATGCAGAGGAAGACGCCGTATGTGGACAAGACGATTTATGTGAACTGGAACGGACTGGCCATCTCCGCGTATCTGGATGCGGCGCAGATGCCGGGGATGGAGAGTGCACGGAGATTTGCGCTGCTGTCGCTGGATCGCATCCTGCGCGAAGCCTGGAACGCAGACGGGAGCTTGCAGCGGGTGGTCGCGTATGGCGATGGCGAGCGGCCTGCGAAGGCGGTTCCGGGGATGCTTGACGACTACGCGGCGCTGGGCCTGGCGTGCGTGGATGCGTGGGAGGCGACCGCCGATCTTCGCTATTACAAATATGCGGAAGAGATTGCCGAGGCGATGATTGCGCGCTTTTACGACACCGCGGGGAGCGGATTTTTCGACACCGCGCAGAATGAGTTTGCGGGCGAGCCGCTGGGCGTGCTGGCGGCTCGGCGCAAGCCATTGCAGGACTCGCCGACACCGGCGGGCAACTCGCTGGCGACTACGCTGCTGCTGCGCCTGGCGGAGCTGAGTGGCCGCGCGGACTGGAGAGAGAAAGCGGAGGGCACGCTCCAGGCTTTTGCCGGAGTGGCGGAGCAATTCGGACTGTACGCGGGCGCATACGGGCTGGCGCTACAGCGCTATCTGTCGCAGCCGGTACAGGTCTGCATCGTTGGCGAAGACGAAAAAGCCGTCGAGATGGGCGCCGCTGCGACGGCGCGGTTCGCCGTGAATAAAACGGTGCTGCGTTTGCCGCGCGCGGTCGTAGATCGGCGGTCTCTGCCTGCCGCGCTGGCGGAGACGTTGCCGCATCTGCCGGAGCTGAAGCAGGAGCGCAGTTTTGCTGTGGTGTGCAGCGAGGGGAGTTGCCAGCCGCCGGTCAGCGAGCTGGAGCCGTTGCTGGAACAACTGCACTTTGCGGCTTCATAGTCTGAAAGTCTGTCATTCCTCAACCGCATGACTCTGCTCCGGATAATGTCCGTCGAGCAAGGGGAAGAATCCAGGGATGCACAGATTAGAATGACGATCCGTTCGGAATGTCAGCATCTGCATCTGTATCTGTGAGCCGGTCCTGCAGAGCAAAATAAAAGAGGCTGCCCAATTGTCAGGCAGCCTCTTTTCAGGCAGAACAAACAGACTTACAGGAACAGCGGCGCCAAGACCAACGTGATGGTCGCCAGCAGCTTTATCAGCACGTGCAGGGATGGGCCTGCCGTGTCTTTGAAGGGGTCGCCGACTGTATCGCCGACGACCGCAGCCTTGTGGGCCTCGGAACGCTTGCCGCCGTACTGACCGCTCTCAATATATTTTTTCGCGTTGTCCCAGGCGCCGCCGCCGTTGTTCATCAGCATCGCCATCAGAATGCCGGTGATGGTTCCCACCATCAGCAGGGCGGCAACCGCTTCCGCGCCGCTGAGGTTCACCGGCACGCCGTGGATGGAAGGCATGTTGATGCCAGCGCCCACGCGGAACGAACTGCTGAAGTGCCGGAACACCTCGCCTACGACCAGCGGCAGCAGCACGACCAGCATTCCGGGGAGCACCATTTCTTTCAGCGCCGCCTTGGTAACGATGGAGACGCAGCGGCCGTAGTCCGGTTTGCTGGTGCCCAGCATGATGCCGGGATTTTCCTTGAACTGCGCGCGCACGTCCTGAATGATGTACTGCGCCGTGCGCCCCACCGCCTGAATGGCGAGTGAAGAGAACAGATAAACCAGTACAGCGCCCAGCAGCGCGCCAACGAAGACCGGTACGCTGGCCAGGTTGACGTTGTTGAAACTCCAGTCCGCAGGCATGTATCCGCCGGGAACAGAGACGCGATCGACGACGACATTGCGAATCTCTTCAAGATACGCGGAGAAGAGCAGGAATGCCGCCAGTGCGGCTGAGCCGACTGCATAGCCTTTGGTGAGGGCCTTGGTGGTGTTGCCTGCCGCGTCCAGCTTGTCAGTGCGCTCGCGGATGCTTTCCGGCTGGTTCGACATTTCGATAATGCCGCCGGCGTTGTCGGTGATAGGGCCAAAGGTGTCCATCGCCAGAATGTAGGCGGCGGAGGACAACATCCCCATAGTCGCAATGGCTGTGCCGTAGATGCCTTTGGCGTAGTTTGCGACATGCGCGTCTTCCAGCCCGCGAACGCCGAAGTAGTAGCTGAGAAGCAATGCGGCGCTGATGACGAGGACCGGCATTGCCGGGGTTTCCATGCCGACGGCGAGGCCGCTGATGATGTTGGTGGCCGGTCCGGTGAGCGAGGCGCGAGCGATGGACTGCACGGGCCGGTAGCGAGACTCGGTGTAGTACTCCGTGATGACAACAAATAAATACGAGGTCGCCATGCCCAGCACGCCGCAGCCGAACAGCCACCAGCGCGCGCCCAGCATGAAGTAGACGGCGACAGCGAAGCCAACGATGGCCAGCAGGCTGGTGACGTAGTAGCCCCGGTTGAGGGCGTGCATGGGTTCTTCATTTTCCTTGCTGTGCACCACCATGACGCCGACGGTGCTGGCGATCAGGTTGATGGCGTGAACCACCAGCGGGAACAAAATTCCCTTAAGTCCGAAGACGGGATAGAGCGCCGCGCCGAGGATCATGGCGCCGACGCTTTCCGCGGCGGTCGATTCAAAGATGTCCGCACCGCGACCGGCGCAGTCGCCGACGTTGTCGCCGACCAGATCGGCAATGACTGCGGGATTGCGGGGATCGTCTTCCGGGATTCCGGCTTCTACTTTGCCGACCAGGTCCGCTCCTACATCGGCGGCCTTGGTGTAGATGCCGCCGCCGAGCTGCGCGAACAAAGCCACCAGCGACGCGCCGAATCCGAAGCCGACCAGGCGGTAAGGAACTTCCTGCGGATGATTGAAGCCGCCGAAGGCGAGGAACAGGAGTCCGAGGCCAATCAGCGCCAGCGCCACTACGATGAGTCCCGTAACCGCGCCGCCACGCAATGCGGACTGGATGGCGCGATTCAGACTGGTGCGGGCGGCACTGGCGGTGCGGATGTTGGCGCGGATGGAAACATACATCCCGGTATATCCGGCGAAGCCGGAACAGACTGCGCCGATGAGAAAGCTGATGACGGTGACAGCGGCGTAGGGGGCGGTGCGCGGAGAGAAGCTGTAACCGGCGTAGAGCAGCGCGGCGATGACGACGGCCAGCACCGCAATGGTGGTGTACTGGCGGCGCATGAAGGCCTCGGCGCCTTCGCGGATGGCGTCGGAGATGGCGCGCATCTCCGGGGTGCCGGCGTCCGATGCGAGCACGGAGCGAGCAAAGAGCAGAGCGGAGATGAGCCCGAGAACGCCGATAGCGAGTGCGACCCAGAGATACATTTGGTCAGAGGATGTAGTGATTTCAACAGGCGAGGATTGCCACAGAAAAGCGGCAGCCGAAAAAAAACCGTGCATTCAAATGCCTCCAAAAAAGTTTCAGCAGATTCCACGCGTTCGAACCGGCTCGAAGCTGCGCGAGATTCTGGATTTCCGGAAATGCAGCCCGATGCAGCATTGACAGGCGGCAATCTCCCAGATTTTACCGGGCGAATGGTCGACCAGACGCATGAAAAGACAGGTCAACGGCGGACTCGTTCGCCTGAACTACTTGTACATGCTTACCTTGTCTATCGTAAATCTGGCAAATCGGCGCGGCGACCGGCCCGCGCAGAAACCGGACGAGGAATGACCCGCCGCGGCAGCGGGATGGAACCGGCGCCGGAAATGGTTGACAGATGGGCACACCAGCCGCTAGAGTACACGGTTCGCTACATCGATTCGAGATTGGCGGGCTTCACCCAATGCTTCCAGTTTGACGAGGGTTCACATGGCAGTTGCCCGCACTATTTCCGCCGAATCGCCGGTCACCGAATCCACGGGTCTGTCTGCCGCGCAAATGATCCAGATGTACCGTCTGATGTATCTGTCGCGGCGGATCGACGACCGCGAGATCATGTTGAAGCGGCAGCAGAAGATATTTTTCCAGATCTCCTGCGCCGGGCATGAGGCATTGCTGGTAGCGGCGGGCATGGCTCTGCGTCCGCATTATGACTGGTTCTATCCGTATTACCGCGACCGGACTTTGTGTCTGACGCTGGGTGTGACGCCGGAGGAAATGCTGCTACAGGCAGTGGGAGCGGAGGCGGACCCCGCCAGCGGAGGACGCCAGATGCCGTCCCACTGGGGCAGCCAGCGGCTGAATATTGTCACCCAGTCCTCGCCGACCGGCTCGCAATGCCTGCAAGCGGTAGGCTGCGCGGAAGCGGGGCGATACTTTGCGCGTCATCCTGAAGCCGCAAAAAAGCCACAGGCCGGCGGCCAGAAGGTTGCGGATTATCGCGCGTTCAAGGACGTGACCTTTTACGGAGACGAGGTCGTCTATGTCTCGCTGGGCGATGGCACCACCAGTGAAGGGGAGTTCTGGGAGTCGCTGAACTCCGCCGCTAATTTGAAGCTGCCGGTGCTGTTTGTGGTGGAGGACAACGGCTATGCCATTTCAGTTCCGGTCGAGGTAGGGACGGCGGGCGGCAACATCTCCAAACTGGTTGCGGGCTTTCCGAACTTCTTCTTCGCGGAGATCGACGGCACCGACCCGGTTGAGTCCTACGCGGCCATGCAGCGGGCGGTGGCGCATTGCCGCTCCGGGCACGGGCCGGCGTTTATTCACGGACATGTAACGCGGCCCTATTCGCATTCGCTCTCCGACGATGAGCGTTTTTATCGTTCCGAGGCCGAACGCCAGGCCGATGCCATGCGCGACCCGCTGCCGAAGATGCAGATGCGGCTGCTGCGTGAGGGTCTGCTGGATGCGGACGGCATCACGCGGCTGGAGAAAGAAGTCGATGAGGAGGTCCGAGTAGCGACCGACGCGGCCTTGCGGGCAGCGCCGCCGGCGACGGATTCGATAGCGCGCCATGTCTATTCCGAGAATCTCGATCCTTCATCGGCGTCGCTCGAAAGCAAACCGCAGAACGAGGTGGGCGCGGATGGCGCCATTCGCGCAACGCAGGAGCGGACCATGGCCGACCTGATCAACAGTTGCCTGCGGGACGAGATGAAGCGCGACGAACGTATCGTCATCTTCGGGGAAGACGTCGCCGACTGTAGCCGCGAAGCGAGTCTGGATCAGGGCCTGGTAAAAGGGAAGGGCGGCGTGTTCAAGCTGACCGCAGGCCTGCAAAGCGCCTATGGCTCGGACCGCGTGTTCAATTCACCTCTGGCGGAGGCCAACATTGTGGGCCGCGCCATTGGCATGGCGACACGGGGTTTGAAGCCGGTGGTGGAGATTCAGTTCTTCGACTACATCTGGCCGGCCATGCACCAGCTGCGGAATGAGATGCCGCTGATCCGCTGGCGGTCGAACGGGACATTTTCCTGTCCGGCGGTGGTGCGCGTAGCGGTGGGCGGATACCTGACCGGCGGCGCCATCTATCATTCGCAGTCCGGCGAGAGCATCTTTACCCATACTCCGGGGATTCGGGTGGTGTATCCGTCCAATGCTCTGGACGCGAACGGATTGCTGCGCACTGCCATTCGCTGCGACGACCCGGTGCTGTTTCTGGAACACAAGCGGCTGTATCGAGAAACCTATGGACGCGCGCAGTATCCGGGTCCGGACTACACCATTCCCTTTGGCAAGGCAAAGGTTGTTCGACCGGGCAAAGACCTGACGGTGATAACGTTTGGCGCCGTGGTGCCGCGCGCGCTACAGGCGGCCCAGCGCGCCGAGCGGGAACACGGCCTCGACGTTGAAGTGATCGATCTGCGCAGCCTGAGTCCCTACGACTGGGACGCGATTGCAAGCTCCGTGCGCAAGACCAGCCGGGCGCTGGTAGCGTATGAGGACATGCGCAGCTGGGGTTATGGAGCAGAGATCGCGGCCCGTATCGGGGATGAGTTGTTCGACGACCTGGATGCCCCGGTGCGCCGCATCGCGGCGAAGGACACATTCGTTGCCTACCAGCCGCTGCTGGAGGATGTCATCCTGCCGCAGCCGGACGATATACGAAAGGCAATGATGGAGCTGGCGGCCTTTTGAGAACTGCGGCGTCGATGGGCCGGTGTTGAAATTCTCTCCTCCATCGAACCGCTAGAATGTGGGCATGGAGATCAAACGCATCGGATCGCAGCCCTCTGGCAAAGGCCCGGCAGACTGGTTCACCGGCACAGTAAGGATCGACCCGCTTTTTCAGGCACCGGATCCGGCGCTGGTTGGCGGCGCCAGCGTCACATTTGAACCGGGAGCGCGCACCGCCTGGCATACGCATCCGCTGGGACAGACATTGATTGTCATGGCAGGTTGCGGATGGGTGCAACGGGAAGGCGCTGCGATCGAGGAAATTCATCCCGGAGATGTGGTCTGGATCGCGCCGGGAGAGAGGCACTGGCACGGCGCTACGCCGACCACAGCCATGACTCATATTGCGATTCAGGAACGATCGAATGGCAAGACGGTGGAGTGGATGGAGCACGTCAGCGACGATCAATACCAGGTATAAATTCAGATTCAGGCAAACCGTTCCAGTGGATCGGGGCGGCAGAAATTTTCAGAGTCACTTGAGCCATTCGATAATCTCACTGTCACGCGCCCTGCATAGCGTAGCGCCGGCAATGTTCCAGATAACCCACTTCATGGCTGGCGATCAACTCCAGAACGCAGGACCATAGCCACGAAGGCGCGTCGAGTGTCTTCGAGCGGTTCATGTTGAGTTCGGAGTTCCATTTCTGCCGTGCTTCCGGGTCCATCTGTCGGGCATGGGCTTTGCCGACGACTTCAGCCAGAAAACGGGCCGCCGCTTCGGCCTGTTTGCGCGTGATCCGGTCAAGTTCGAGTTTCAAATCCTGCGGCATCAGTTCGCGTAGAAATACGCTGCGTCCGCCGAGCTTTGCGGCCATCATTCTACCGCCCAGATATGGGGAAAGGTTGCGCGCGCCTTCCACCACGCGCTGCGCATTACCGCGCGGCATGGCGGCCCTGGCGTTGCGCGGCGCCGCCGCCTGAATCGCTTCCTTGATATCCATCAGGCACAGGCCGCCATGCCGATGATCTCCGTCACCGACTTGCAGCAGCACGGCGTAACGCAGCCTCCCCAGCGAACTGCATCCCTTCATCCAATAGGCCGCGTCCATCACGGATATTTCGGCCTCATCGTCACGATTGTGCAGAGATGTGACCAGCCTGCATGCTTCCTCTGTCTTGAAGAGCTGGCCGATCTCGCGCCTTTCCTCGCGCGTCAGCGGCCAGAACCGGCTGCCCAGCGGAATCGCCGGGCGAACGTCGTCGATGCGCTCCGCGGCCAGATGCCGCCATTTGCGATGGAGCGCCTGCTTCATCACCAGCTCGACGGGCTCGGCCATCTGTTTCGAACCATTTGTATTTTCCGATTGTGTCGACAATGCGCCTGTGTATCCGATCATCATCTGTTCGAGCATCTTCGCCGTGGTCACGCCGGGCAGGTCGGAGCCGCGCGCCGCGGTGGCGAGCGAAAGCCCTAGACGAACCAGATCATGCGCGGGATTGCCGATTACCGTCTGGTCCATATCGCGGATCTCGATTTCCACGCGGCCCTTTACGCTGGCGACCGGGCCGAGGTTGCCGGCGTGGCAGTCGCCGCAGATCCACACAGCAGGCCCATCCGGCATTTTCTCGCCGGCCTCTTGCAGCCATTCATAAAACCTGATGGTGTTCCCGCGCACATAGGCGTGGGCCGATCGCGCCATTTTCAGGCGGCGCCTGGCTTCCAGAACGAACTGGCGATCTTTTACTCTCGGAGCCGATGTTTTCTGTTTCACTTCATTTGACCTTAAAGTTCAGGAGGCACTGTGCGTGTAAATTATTCTTATTTCTACCAAACAGGCAACCAAATCTGCTGTCTTCCGTGATTACCCCGTTGCAGATTTTTGCGATTGACTGATATCGATCCGCAACATCTCTTCCTAAAATGCGTTTATAACCATCGAACAGAAATCGACGCATTCCGTTGATTTGCAAATCTAAATGAGGAAGACAGGAGAACGAGTCATGCGCGTTTTTGGCTCCATACGAAAGATCTTTCTAGCAATGGTCATTGCGGTCGTGCCGGCTTCATCGTTTGCCGGCGTTTTCGTTTCCGTTGCCATCGCTCCCCCCGCGCTGCCGGTCTACACGCAACCCGTGTGCCCGGGTTATGGATATTTGTGGACACCCGGCTATTGGGGCTATGGCGCCGCGGGATACTACTGGATTCCCGGTGTGTGGGTCCGGCCGCCAGCCGTTGGCCTGCTGTGGACGCCCGGATACTGGGGCTGGGGCGGAGGGCTGTATGCGTGGCACGCAGGGTACTGGGGGCCGCACGTCGGTTTCTATGGCGGCGTGAATTATGGCTTCGGATACGGCGGCATCGGCTTCGGCGGCGGATACTGGCACGGCGGCAACTTTTTCTACAACCGTTCGGTGGCCAATGTGAACACGACCATCATTCACAATACGTATAACCGCACGGTCATCAACAATACTGTGGTCAACAACCGCACCAGCTTCAATGGCGGCCCTGGCGGCATCAACGCCCGCGCCACTCCAGGGGAGATGCAGGCGGCCCGCGAACGGCACTTCCAGGCTACCAACGAACAGGTGATGCACCGGGAAAACGCCAGCCGGGACCCGGGGCAGTTCTATGCGCAAAATCATGGGCATCCCGCCATTGCTGCGCGGGACACCGTCAATGGCCGCGCGTACAACCAGCAGGGACGCATTGCCCAGGGAATGCGCGACGGTCAGTTGAACGCGGGTGAAGCGGGCAGAGCAGAGCAGCGTCAGGCAAATATCGACCATTCGGTTCATCAGGACCGCATGGCGAACGGTGGTCGCCTGACTCCGCAGGAGCGGCGGAACATCAACCGGCGTCAGAACAACGCCAGCCACCAGATCTACCGCGAGCGGCACGACGGCCCGCGCTAGTTTCTGAAATAGCAACGATGCAACCGGACATAAGGCCGGCGGTTTCAGTCGCCGGCCTTATCCATTTCGTCACACGCGATAGACTCCATTGCACGAATCGCCCGCAACTTCCCGGCGTAAACTGCATTCAACTGATGGAGGCCGGCGCTGCATGCACGCCTGGCGGTTCATGTCCATTTCCACGCGTCATTGGGAGCCACGATGTACTCTTCCACATTTTCACGCTATGCGGTGCTGTTGTCGTTTCTGCTGGGAGCGCCTTTCGCGGTGCGTGCCGGTTCATCGCCTGCCGCGCGACCGGTTGGCACGCATGCAAATCCACCCGCCAGCACATCGCCCGTATCCAGTCCAGCTGCGGCGCGAGAACGGCTGATGCCAGCGCTCCAGGGCGATGCGCGTATCGTGCATGCGCTGAATCGGCTGACATTCGGCCCCCGACCGGGGGACGTAGCCGCCGTCAAGGCCATCGGCCTGAATGCGTGGATCGAGCAGCAGCTTCACCCGCAAGCTATCGACGACTCCGCATTGGATGCGCAGTTGCAGATGTACCCGGCCCTGCAGATGAGCGTGAAAGACCTGATCCAGCAACTGCCTCCTCCTCCCGTCATCCGCCAGGTGATCAATGGGCGATTCCCTATTCCGCAGAGCAACCCGCTTCAGGCCGTCTATCAAACGCAGGTCGCACTGGTTGAAATGCGTCAACAGGCACAGGCCCTGAAAAAAATGGAGCAGACACAACCGGCGGATGCGGCGAACTCGGCGGATCCGGCAACGCCGGCACAGGCCGCCGCTGGAGCGGCCGCGGGGGCAAGTCCGACTGCGGATGCCGATCCGCTGGCTGGCCAGCATGGCCGGCGCGCTCCGCTTACCGACCCAGGCGTGGATGCGAAGGAGAAACAGATACTTGCCGACCTGCAGGCCACCAGCATCGTGAACCTGCCGCCGGAGCAACGCATGGCGAAGCTCTTCGCCATGCCGCCGCTGGAGCGCATCAGTTTTGCCCGCGATCTTTCGCCGGAAGATCGCGCGGCTTTTGTACAGGGCCTGACGCCACAACAGTCACAGACATTTTCCTCGATGATGAACCCAGTGCGCACGGTGGCCACGCAGTTGCAGGAGGCGAAGATGTTGCGCGTCCTGCAAAGCAACCGGCAGCTGCAGGAGGTGATGACCGATTTCTGGCTGAACCACTTCAACGTGGACATCCGCAAGAACGCGCTGATGGCGTATTACCTGACGCAGTATGAGAACCAGGTGCTACGACCGAATGCGCTGGGAAATTTTGAAGATCTGCTGGTCGCCACCGCGCGCAGCCCGGCGATGTTGTTGTATCTGGACAACGCCACCAGTGTCGGGCCGCATTCGCTGGCGGCGCTCCAGTTCGAACACAGAAACGGATTTCTCAATGCACAGAAGAAACGCAGCGCGCCCGGCCTGAACGAAAACTATGGACGCGAACTGATGGAGCTGCAAACGCTCGGCGTCAACGGGGGCTACACGCAGCAGGACGTGATTGAAGTGGCCAAGGCCTTTACCGGCTGGACCATCGACAGGCCATTGCAGGGAGGTGGATTCATCTACCTACCAAGACGCCATGAGCCCGGCCCGAAGCGTGTACTGGGCCATATGATTCAGCCGGGCGGGGAAAGCGAGGGCCTTGAGGTGCTGCACATCCTGGCCACCAGCCCGGCGACGGCGCACCATATTTCAGAAGAGCTGGCGGAGCGCTTCGTCAGCGATCTACCGCCGCAGGCGCTGGTCGACCGCATGGCACAGACATTCCTCGTTACGCATGGCGATATTCGCCAGGTGCTGCAAGCCATGTTTTTCTCGCCGGAGTTCTGGGCGCCGGGCACGGTGAACGCAAAGTTCAAAACTCCGCTGGAGCTGGTCGCTTCGGCGGCGCGGGCCAGTGACTCGCAGGTGGATCGTCCTATTGTCCTGGCCGCGGCGGTCGCCCGCCTGGGAATGCCACTGTATGATTGCCAGCCGCCGACGGGATATTCCATGAACGCCGATGCCTGGGTAAGCTCCGGCGCGCTGGTCGAACGGATGAACTTCGCCATGGCCTTTGCCGGCAACCGCCTGCCCGGCGTGATGAACCACTGGGACTCGTTGCTGGGAGCCGATGTGCTGGCCATGCACCCTTCGGAAAAGGAATCCCGGCTGGAAACATTGCTGCTCCCGGGAAATATTTCGGCGCGCACACATGATGCGGTGATGAAGGAGCTGGTCGATGCCTCCACGCAAACCCGGCCGCCCACGCAGTTTCCATTAGGAGGAGCCGCGGGCCGGGCATACATTGTTCCGGTTGCGCAAACTATAACGCCCGCGCAGGCGCAGCAGGCCATTTCAAGAGATCCGCAGGCAGCGCTGACGGCAGGATTGTTGATCGGTTCGCCGGAGTTCCAAAGCCGCTGAAGAGGGAATCAGGATATTTCTCCGTGTGGTTTGGCGGGATTTTTCAGGGATGACGGATCTTTGTGCAACGGCCGCGTCGAGCCCAAATTTTCACTCGACAGCATCAGGAAAAATGCTCCAGCGCAACTTTCCTTCTTGGCCGTGGTTCATATTGGCAGCCCGAACGTTGTGGCGAGTCCTTCCAGATGTGAGGCAGGTTCATGGCGATCTCACGACGCGTATTTTTGAAAAACGGAGCACTGGCGATTGTCGGCACGTCCGCAGTGCCGTCCTTCCTGACCAGATCGCTGCTCGCGCAGACCACGGGCGCAAATGGAAAAACGCGCAGGCTAGTGGTCATCTTCCAGCGTGGCGCCGCGGATGGGTTGAATATCGTGATTCCGCACGCCGAGCCCAGTTATTTCACCATGCGCCCCACCATCGCCATTCCACGCGAGCAGGTGCTCGACCTGGATGGATTTTTCGGACTGCATCCTGCGATGGCGCCGTTGATGCCACTGTGGAAGCAAGGGCATCTTGCGGTGGTGCATGCCGCCGGGTCGCCGGACACGACGCGCTCCCACTTCGACGCACAGGACTACATGGAGTCCGGCACGCCAGGCGTGAAAAGCACGCCGGATGGCTGGCTGAACCGCGCCTTGCAGGCGGAAAATGAATTGCGCCGCAACCGCGACAGTTCTCCATTCCGCGCCATTGCTGTCAGTACGGATGTTCCGCGAACGCTGGCGGGGCGCGTTCCATCTGTCGCGCTAAAAAATATCGGAGACTTTCGCCAACTGGACGCCTTCGATCGCCGCACCGACGACCCGTTTGAGGAGATGTATGACGACACCTCCAACAGCGTGATTCGCGGCGCGGGCAAAGAGGCATTCAACGCCATGCAGATGCTGCGTGCGTCGTCACCCGGCAAATATGCGCCGGCAGCCGGAGCGAATTATCCCGGCTCGCCGTTTGGCCAGAGCCTGCGGCAGATTGCGCAACTGATGAAGTCGAATTATGGGGTGGAAGCTGCGTTTGCCGATGTCGAGGGCTGGGACCATCATCAAAACGAGGGCGGCGTGCAGGGGCAACTGGCAAACCGGCTGCGCGATTTTTCTTCTTCGCTGTCCGCCTTCTGGACGGACCTTGGCGATGAGGCGGAAAACACCGTTGTCGTCACCATGTCGGAGTTTGGCCGTACCGCGCACCAGAACGGTACTGGTGGCACCGATCACGGACATGCGAACGTGATGTTTGTCATGGGCGGTCCGGTTCGCGGTGGTCGCGTCTATGGGCGCTGGCCCGGGCTGGCGCAGGAGCAGCTCTATCAAAACCGCGACCTGGCTGTGACGACGGACTTTCGCCGGGTGCTGGGCGAAGCGGCCTACAAGACAATTCGCGCCGAAGATGTGGCCCGCGTGTTTCCCGGTTCAGGCGTCGAGCCCAGTGGGTTTCTTGATTTGATAGCGTAGCCGCCGCGACGGTGTGAATACGGTATCTCTCAGGTCTCAAAGCGAGACTCTTCGACACGCATTTCAACGCAACCTTAATTCATGATGACGATGCCAGCCAAAAATTTCCGCATCGCTTTTTGCCATGAAGGTTGCGTGTACAAAGACGCACCGCCTGTCGCCACCCGGACCTCTTCCTTTGGCGCGCCAGCATCGTTATAAACAGCGGCTGCGCCGTCGGCATATTCCGGCCGGGCGGAAGATGAAAGAATCAGCTTCGGCATTTTCAGCGTGGGCACGATGCCGGAAATGTCGAAGCGATCGGTGAAGATCAGCCACATTGGCAGCGCGTGAATGTGCTGCTCCCGCTTCACCTGTGGCGCGAGTGAAGGTTGCGGATTTTCGAGGACGACTCCGGCGATCTGGTGCGATTGCTGGGCGACGTGCGCCGCCACCGCAGCACCCAGCTCCGCGCCATAAATAACAATATGTTTCTGGTCTACGTGCCGTGTCGAAACCAGATACTGTAGCGCAGCCGCTCCATCTTCATAGGCCTTCTGCTGCGAGGGGTGTCCTTTCCGGCTTGCACCAAAACCGCGATAGTCGAAGGCGAACACGGCAACCCCGAGCGCGTGGAAGGCGCGCAGCGCGGCGACATTCTCCGGCAGCACCGAGCGGCCATCCGGGCAGAAAAGCACAACCATCGAAGACAGCCCGGATGACTGCGCAGGGTAGGGATGCGGTCGGTCCACCGTGCTGGACGCCGGGATCCACCATCCGTCGAGCCGCGCCACGCCCTCTTCCGTATAGTCGAATTTTTGATTGCTGATCGGCAGGCCGCTCGCGTTTGCGATCGCCTCGACACTCGACTGCGCTGTGCCCTTGCGTGCTGCGCCTTGCGGAGAAAACACGAACTGCCATTGTCCCTGGTAGAAGAGCAGGCAGACGGTGCAGTACAGGGCGATTCCGGCGGCAGCCAGCGTGGCGAGCATCGCCTTGACCAACCAGCGGCCACTCACCACTTCCGGGTAATCCATCTCCGCAGCGTCGTGATGGCGTGGGCCGCGGCGCCGGTGCGGAAGCGGGCGAGGAGATTGCGGGAGCCTGGTCACAAATCTGACTCTAGCACGCGTTTTGGACGCGTTCCATTCGGGTTGCGATTTGAACACTCCAGCGCGGAAAGCTATCCATTCGGCCATTGGATACAACGTGCTGGCCGGTCGTAAACCTATAATGGAGGGTGGAGAAGTTTGTTCTAAACTCCTCATGACTTGTCACGATATGTAAGAAGGGAAAACTGCTCCTTGGCGTCTGAAGATGTCGCAGAGGGTATCCAGGCAGGAACCGCTCCCGCGCACACCGTCCGCGGCAAGCGCATTGTCAACGACTTCAGTATTCAGGCCGGCACTGTCAACGGCTCCGGTTCTCAGTCCGCAAATAATGTGCTGCTGCGCAGCATCTTCCGTATGGGGATTCCGGTCAGCGGAAAAAATCTTTTTCCGTCGAACATTGCCGGACTACCGACCTGGTACACCATCCGCGCCAGCAAACACGGCTATGTCGCGCGCAAGAATGAGATCGACATCGCCATTGCGATGAATCCGGAAACGGCGAAGGAAGACATACTCTCGCTGCCTGCCGGGGCTGTCGCCATTTACGACGAGTCGCTGAATCTCAAGCAATATCGTGATGACATCACCTGCTATCCGGTTCCGTTCGACAAAATCACCGCGTCTGTCTGCACCGACGGTAAACTGCGAAAACTGGTGCGCAACATGGTGTATGTCGGTGTCGCCGCACAACTGCTCTGCATGGACATGCAGTGTGTTGAGCGCGAGCTGCGCAAGCAGTTCGCAAAAAAGCTGAAGGCAGCCGAGTTGAACTGGGCAGCCGTGCAGGCCGGATTCGACTACGCGGCGCAATCGCTGCCCAAGGCGGACCCGTTTTATCTGGAGCGGATGCACGCGACGGACGGGAAAATTATTATCGACGGCAACGCTGCCGCGGCGCTGGGGGCGATGTTCGCGGGTGTGACGGTGGTGACATGGTATCCAATCACCCCCTCCTCATCCGTCGTCGAACAGTTAATTGAGTACATGCGCCGCTACCGCATCGAAGCGGACGGAAAATCGACGTTTGCCATTATGCAGGCGGAGGATGAGCTGGCTGCCATTGGCGGTGTGTTCGGGGCGGGCTGGGCCGGCGCGCGTTCCATGACTGCGACCTCCGGCCCGGGCATTTCGCTGATGGCGGAGTTTGCCGGGCTTGGCTACTTCGCAGAAATCCCCGGCGTCATCTTTGACATCCAGCGTGTCGGCCCGTCGACTGGAATGCCGACCCGCACTATGCAGGGCGACCTGCTCAGTGTCGCGTATCTTTCGCATGGCGACACCAAGCACGTCATCCTGTTGCCGGGCAGCGTCAAGGAATGTTTCGACTTTGCTGTGCAGGCCTTCGATCTTTCCGAACGGTTGCAGACGCCGGTATTTGTGCTGAGCGATCTTGACCTGGGCATGAACAACTGGATGTCCGATGCATTTGAATATCCGGAAAAACCGCTGGACCGCGGCAAGATATTGAGCGCCGAGCAAGTGAAAGCGGCGGGTGGTTTCGCGCGTTATCGTGACGTCGATGGTGACGCCATTCCATATCGCACGCTGCCGGGAACGGACCATCCGCTGGCCGCCTACTTTACACGCGGCAGCGGCCACAACGACAAGGCCCAGTACAGCGAGCGTCCGGATGACTACGAGGCGTTGATGGAGCGGCTGGCGCGCAAGTTTGAGACGGCGCGCACGCTGGTTCCAGCGCCAGTCGTGGTGCAGACAGGAAAGTCGAAGATTGGGCTGCTTGCCTTCGGCACCTCCGACTTTGCCGTGGAGGAATCGCGCGACCAGTTGCTGAAGGAGTATGGCGTCGAGACGGACTACATGCGTCTCCGCGCCTTCCCATTCGCGCCTTCCGTGCATGAATTCATCGCCAGCCACGAGCGCATCTATATCGTCGAACAGAATCGGGACGCGCAGATGTTGAGCCTGCTGAAGCTTGATTTACCGGCGGAGGAAATTGTAAAGCTGCGCAGCATTCGCCACTTCAACGGGCTGCCCATCGACGCCCGTTCCGTCACCGACGCGTTCGTCATGCAGGAGGAGATTTAGTCATGGCCACCACAGTGAACCCCGCGGCGCCCGCGCCAAAGATAAATCGGATCGGCTTGCAGGTGCTCGACTATCGCGGAGGCAAGACGACGCTGTGCGCCGGCTGCGGCCACAACGCGATCTCCGAGCGCATCATCGACGCGTTTTATGAGATGGGCATCCAGCCGGAGCGTGTCATGAAGCTCTCCGGCATTGGCTGCTCCTCAAAAAGCCCGGCTTATTTTTTGAACCGCTCGCACAGCTTCAACAGTGTGCATGGCCGGATGCCCTCGGTGGCGACCGGGGCCATCCTCGCCAACCGCACCATGCTCGGCCTCGCGGTCAGCGGCGACGGAGACACAGCCTCCATCGGCTTCGGCCAGTTCGGCCATCTGATGCGACGCAACCTGCCGCTCATCTACGTGATTGAAAACAACGGTGTCTATGGACTGACGAAAGGCCAGTTCTCCGCGACCGCCGACGTTGGTTCCAAACTGAAGACCGGCGTGGTCAACGATTTGCCGCCGATTGACATGTGCATCATGGCGGTCGAATTGGGCGCGACTTTCGTGGCGCGGTCTTTTTCTGGCGATAAGAAGCAACTGCTCGCCATGTTGAAAGCGGCCATCGCGCATAAGGGGACTGTGATTCTGGATGTGATCTCGCCGTGCGTTACGTTCAACGATCACGAGGGTTCGACGAAGAGCTACAAATACATGCAGGCGCATGAGGACGCAATCTCGGAGGCGGGCTTTGTGCCGCACTTTGAGGACATCGCGGTCGATTACGACCCCGGCACGACGTATGACGTCGAGATGCACGATGGCTCGCATCTGCGGCTGCGCAAACTGCATGACAGCTACAATCCCACCGACCGCATGTCCGCTGTACAGGCTTTGATGGAAGCGAACCAGAAGGGTGAAGTGCTTACGGGAATGTTTTACATCGACACGAAAAAGCCGGACTTTACCGCCATGCTCAACATGGTTTCCGAACCGCTGGCCACGCTGCCGCAGGAGCGTGTCCGTCCGGGAAAGGCCGTGCTGGACGCGGTGATGGAATCCTTGCGGTAGGTTGCCGCGCGCGGATGGTTTACGGGGCGCGCTTTGAGAATCGCGTGAGGCGTTTTGGCTCTAGCGGCTTTGCTTCCGGCAGATTTCTCGCATCGGGCATGGGCGCGCTCATTTCGATTCGCAGCGGCACGACTCCGGCCCAGACCGGCAGTAAATAGTCTTCTTCGTCGTCGAGCGGGGGACCGGTGCGTATCTTGGCGGAGACCTCATCAAGCGGCAACACCAGAACGCTGGTGCTTTTCAGTTCCTGGTCGTTCGGCTGGCGCGCCTCCTCCCAGCGGTCCGGAACAATGTGGTTGGTAAAGTGGCGCAACGCCTCCAGCTTCTCGCTGCGTTCCGTCACCAGTCGCGCCGTGCCCAGCATGACCACGGAGCGATAGTTCATCGAATGATGAAAGACAGAACGGGCCAGGACAAGTCCGTCCACCAGCGTCACCGTCACGCAAACCGCTATGCCCTGGTCGAGCGTGCGTAGCATTCGGCTCGCGGCGGATCCATGCAGGTAAATCCTCTCCCCGACGCGCACATAGCCGGTGGGAATCACGTAGGGCTGTCCCTCCACGACGAACCCGACGTGGCATAGAAACCCCTCATCGAGAATCGCGTGGACCTGGGATTTGTCGTATGTTGCCCGCTTCGGAATGCGTCCGACGCGGGTGCGCGGAGTAGGGGTATATTCCGACATGCCTAGATTCTTCCTGTGGAGAGTGCGCGGTCGATCGAAGCTGCGCCTGAACCTTTCACCAGGATGATGAGGCAGAGCGCGAGCGCCAGCAGATGATACTCGTAACCTTCACCCTTCTGCGTTCCGTACCAGTTCATAAAAAATCCCACGTGGATGTGGACCATCAGGATGGCAACCAGCATGGTGATGCCGATGCCCAGGACGGCAATGCGGCTCAGGAAACCGAAAATCAATCCGATGCCGCCAAGAAATTGCGCCATGATTGCCAGAAAGGCGAACGGCGCGGGTATGTGCATCATCTGCGTAAAAGCGTGCATGGTTCCTGTGTATCCGTAACCGCCAAACCAGCCCAGCGTTGCTTGTGCGCCATGGACGAAAAAGACGATGCCTAAAACAAGCCGGACAATCGCGAGTGTCAGATCGTTTTCAGTTGCAAAAATCCGTTGAAGCATGTGCGCCCCCATATTTTTGGAATGACAGAACGTGCCACCAAGGGTAATGGGAAGAAGAGAGTTTGGAAAGACAAAAATGTCTAAAATCCCGATGGCGTAGCCTCAGAACGGCCCGGCTTCAGCGCAACGCGCGCGTCAACAGTAAAGCTCCCGTGACGGCCAGGCCAGCGTACACATATTTGAGAAAAGCGTCGCCAGTAATGCGATGATTCAGTGTCCGGCCCAGGAAGATGGCCGGCAGGACGACAGGCAGAGACAGCAGATAGTAATGCGTGACCGCCGGTACCCACAGTCCGGACAACCAATAGCCGAACATACCCAGGGCGCTGGCGGGCAGAAAATATCCTTGCAGGGTGGCACGAAAATGCTGCGCACTCCAGCGGCGCATGGCCCCATAGACGACCAGCGCCGGACCGTTCGTGCCGAAGGCGCCGCCCAGCACGCCGGCACAGAACCCGCAAATGAAAAGCCACACACGGCTATCGCTTTTCAACTCCGGGGCGTTTCGCGCGAACAGGGAATAGACGGAAAAAAGCAGGATGAGAATGGCGAGGCCGGCTTTGAGGGCGCGCTGATCGCCATGCGTGAGCAGGAGAAGGCCCAGCGGAAGGCCGAGAAGACTGGAGAGCAGCAGGCCGCCTGCGCTGCGGACATGAATTTTCTGATGGTCCTGCATTACGACGACGCCAGCGACCGTAATCGAAACCAGCACGGCCAGCGGGGCGGCGACCGTGACCGGGATGCGGAGGGCCAGCAGCGGGACAGCAACCATCGCTTCGCCAAACCCGAAGGTCGACCGGATGACAGTTGCGACCAGCACAACCAGCAGGATATACAGAGTGACAGGGTTCATTCGGTCTTCAGAGGGTGGCGGGATGAGGGAAGAAAAGCCAATCTACTGATGCTGGCCGCTATGTTCCGGACTGGAGCCGGGCTCGGGATAGTCGGAATCTTCGCCGTCGGTCATCTCGTCCGCATTGCGATGCCCCAATTGCCCGCTCAGCGAGCCATGCGGCTGGGGCCGGTCTTCGCGCAGGTGAGGCGAGTCGTCTTCGACCGCGCCTTTATGCTCATCTCCGTCGGGGTGGGGAACAGGGCTGGAAGGTTTGGTCATCATTCTATCCGCGTCCCGCCGCCGGCTTGACGTAGATGCGGACTCCCATGCCATTCAGCTTGCTGCGCGCCTGCATCGCCTCCGGTGTCTGAGGGTAGCGGATAACCAGCGAACGCAGGTCGCGGATGCCAGCTTCCTTCTGCCCCAGGGCCAGTTCCGACTGGCCCTTGCGCAACTGGGCAGTAGGGGCCTTGGCGCTGCCCGGATACTGCGTCAGCACCTGGGTGTAGTTCTCGATGGCGCTCTTGTAATTTCCGGCTCGGTAGTCGATTTCTCCCAGATAAAACTGAGCGTTGCCCGCCTGCGTGCTCTGCGGATAAAACTTGATGACGTCGGCGAATTCCTGGCTGGCGAGATTGTATTTCGCGGCGTTGTAATCGCTGGCGGCCGACTGATAGAGCTGATCGACCGGCGGCGCCTGCGGAGCGGGTGGCTGGCCTGCGAGCGCGCCCTGCGCCTGGTCGCCGCCAGATGGCGTTGTCTGACCCGGCATTGTCTGGCCTGGCATCGTCGTTTGTCCTGCGGCCAGCGACTGCTGCTGCGACTGCATGTTGGCCAGCGACTTGTCGATCTTGTCCAGGCGCGCGCGCAACTCGTCGAGCGAGTCGTTCATGGACTGCATCTGGCCGGAGAGCTGTTGCAGGGAGGTTCCCTGGGATCCCTGCTGGTCCTGCGCCGCCTTTTGCATCGCGTCCACTTGCGAGGTGATCTTCGATACGCTTTCCGAGGTCTGCTGCAACAGGTTGTGCATGGTCGCATAGCGCTCGTCATTCGCCTGCTGCATGCTCATCATCATCTCCTGCATCTGCTGCACCTGCGCCTGCAGGGCGATGATGTCCTTGTTCGCGGCAAAGGCGCTGGGGGCAGCGGCAATTCCCAGGGCACAAATGGAGATGAGGGAGGTTCGGAGAAGATTACGCATGCGGCACCCGATCGAGGCGCGAAACGCGCCGGATTCTAATCCTTCTATAAAAGTGTACGGCAGCACGGCGTGGTCCGCACCGTGCTGCCGGCGTTTCATTCAGCAACCGTGCAGCCTACTGGTCCAGGCTGAACTGGGCACGGCGGTTCTGCTGCCAGCAGGCTTCGTTCTGCTCGGTGCAGAACTGCTTTTCCTTGCCGTAGCTGATGGTGCGGATTCGGCTTGCATCGACGCCCGCCTGGGACAGCGCGGTTTTCGCGGCATTGGCGCGGTTCTGTCCCAGCGCCAGGTTATATTCCGCGGATCCGCGATCGTCGCAGTATCCGGCAATCAGAATCTTCGCGCCGGGATGCGATTGCAGAAAGGCGGCATCCTGCGAGATCGTCTGCTGCGCGTCCGGACGAATGCTGTAGCTGTCGTAGTCGAAGAAGACCGGCTTCACGTTCTGCTCGAACTCGGACTCGCTCAACGCGCCGGAGGTGTTGGGCGGGGGCGCCGGCGCATTGATGGTCACCGTCGCGGTTGCGTCCGTCGATCCGCCATCGCCGCGAGCAACCAGGTGATAGCTGGTGGTCGCTGTGGGATTCACCGTCTTGGTGCCGCTGGAAGGGACTGCGCCGATGCCGTCGATCGAAACATCGTTGGCGTCGGTCGTCGTCCAGTTCAGCACCGCGCTCTGGCCGGGATTGATGGTGTCTGGAGTCGCCGTAATGTTTGCCGTTGGTGCAGGAGTTGTCTCGGCAGGCGGCGCGGGCGGTTCCGGCGCTGCCGCCTGCTTGTGATGACATCCGGTTGTGATCATAAAGGCAGCAAGCGCTGCAATCGCCAGCGCAGAATTTTTCCTAGAGGGTTTCATCGGTATCTCCTGAATACTGTCTCGTTATTATTGTAAGGCGGCCATTCCTCCGCCTCAGTAAATTTTCGCAAGCAGTACTTACTTCCAGCTCCAGTTCGGCATGGTCCCGTTTCCTGTCGTGGTCAATGGGTGCTGTCCAGTGCCATCGGCCAGCATGGTCCAGATTTGATGGTGTCCGTGATTGCTGACCTGGAAAACAATGTGGCGGCCATCGGGCGACCAGGAAGGAAAGTCGGTCCTGCCGATATCGTGTGTCAACTGGATCCAGCGATGGCTGGCAATATCCATGACGTAGATGTCCTGGCCGCCCGGCGCGCCGGGTCCGTAGTGGCGCGACCAGGCAAAGGCGAGAAACTGTCCGTTCGGCGACCACGAAGGAGACGTGGCATAGCCGCCGTCCGTCATGCGCTGCACGCTGGTGCCGTCGGAATCCATTATGTAGACCTGCGGCAGTCCGGTGCGTCCGCTGATCCAGGCAATCTGCGTGCCTGTCTTCGGGTTCCAGACGGGCGAAACATCCGGCCCGCGATACGCCGTCACCCGCCGCAGATTGAAACCGCTGGCGGAGGTGATCCATATCTCCGGATCGCCCGTGCGCGAGGAGGAAAAGGCAATGTTGTTGCCGTCCGGCGCCCAGGCCGGCGAAAAGTCCGTGCCGTCGTGAATGGGGAAATTGACCAGCCGATGCAGGGTCATCGAGTAAATGCGGATGTTCGATCCGCGCGAACTCAGCTCATTAAAGGCCAGGCGGCCGCCATCGGGGGAGATACGCGGTGACAGCGCGATCTGGCCCAGCCTGGTGATCTGGTGCTGGTTCGCCCCGTCGTAATCCATCTCCCAGATTTCCTTGTTGCCGGTCCGTGTGGAAACGTAAAAAATCTTGCTTTCCGCGATTCCATTGATGCCGCCGCCCAGCCGTGAAATTATGGCGTCCGCAAATTCATGCGCGATGTGGCGCGCCGTGTCGGGACCGGCCTCCTCGTTATATTGCTGGCCGAGAACCTGTGGAGATTGCGTGTTCTTGGCATCGAACAGCCAGCCGTACACGATGTCGCGGTTGTTCTGCACATTGATCGCGCCGAAGGCGACCATGGCGGCGCTGGCAGGCGGAGCGCTCCACTGCGACAGGTTGATCTCCTGCGGGGAACCGGGCATTACCGGTGGCGCCATGCTCTTGGACACCATGTCGAAGATGCCGGCGTTGGACAGGTCGGAATACAGCACCTGGTTGAAGGTCTGCTGCGCGTTGCTGAGGGCGGCATCGTTGCCGACCATCTTGAAGTCGGCGGCGGCCAGCCGGATTTTTTGCGCACCCAGATTTGTCCCGGTTTTGACCCAGTCCTGAGCGTGCGCCGCAGTCGCGCTCAGAAATAGAAGGAGAAAAAGAAAAGCGGCGGACTGCTTGCTTTTGAAAATCGGGAAGGCTTCCATTGTGCACTCCGTTAGACGCGGGTGGTTCGATTTTGGCTGCATCAAAAACATTTCAAGGCGGGAGCTTAGATCCATTCTGCATGGCATCCGTGTCGATGTTCTTGTCGAATCCAGCCGAACCTAACGCCCGGCTGTGGCTTGATTATAGGTAAAGGTATAAGCCACGGATACGGAACTACCCGGATACCCCGCAGGCAGTGGTCCAAAGGCGTTTACCCGCTCGACCGCCTGGATCGCCGACATGTCCAGTGAGGGCACCCCGCTGGGCTGCACGATACGGGGATCGCTGACCGTGCCGTCCCGATGCACCACAAACGTGACCACGACCGACTTGCCCATCGATGCGTTGGGATCGGCAAGCTGGCTGTACCAGTTCTGCGCGACTGTCCTCTTGATCACGTCCACATACCAGCCGAAGCGGGAGCCGAAGTCACCGTTCTGTACCACCACGCTTTTGTCCGCGGCGCTGGGGTTTGACATGGGGATGCTCGATGGGGCGGCTTCACCATATGCGGCGCGATGCTGTTGTTTGGGCGGCTGCACATATTTCGGCGGCTTTGGGGCGGCCTTGGGCGCCACTTTCTTTTCCACCTTTGGCTTGGCCTGGATGGGGATTGCTTTCTCTTCGGGCGCAGCTTTGGCGGCCGGAACCGGTGGCGCGGGCGCCGGACTCGGTGTTTGCGTGGCCAGCACGTTGTCGTTGGTCATCTGCGTGTTCGGCAGCGGCAATGAGGGCGCGGAGGAGACCAGAGTTGCATTGATGGCCGAGCCGGAACTGGTCTGTCCCCAGCGATTTTCATGGAAAAGATGCAGATACAACGTGGAGGAAACGACCACTCCAACCAGGATGGCGTGCAGCACAAACGAGCCGAACCAGGAGCCTGCGATCGGTTCGTGTTGGTCCCATGTGTCGCGGAGAGTTGGCATTGTCTATTGGCTGTTATGGCTGGTGATCGGCTGCGTCACAATGCTGATGTTGGTGATGCCGGCCTGCTTGACCGCATCCATTACAGATGCAAAAGCGCCGAAGGGGACGCGCTGGTCGGCGCGCACATAAATCACGCGGTTGGCCTCGCTGCGGGCAGTGCGTTGCAGCATCGCAGGCAGATCATTCACGTTGACCGGTTTGTCATCAAGGTACACGCGCTGCTGGCTGTCGATGGTGACCACGGTGCGTTGCTCGGTGATCTGCTTCACGGTTTTCGTCTGTGGAACGGCAACTTCAATCCCGGATTGCAGCACTGGCGCGGTGATCATAAAAATCACCAGCAGCACCAGCACCACGTCCACCAGCGGCGTGATGTTGATATCGGACAGGGCCGTCTGCGTGCTGCCGTTTCTAGCGGTGAAGGCCACGCGGTATCTCCCTTTCGCCACGCGGCAGGTCACGATCCGCGCGAGCGTCTCTGGCCCGTGAATATTCCTCCGGAGTGGCGGGGGCCGGACCGGCGTGGATGTCTTCAATGGAGTTCAGTAACTCGCGGCCAAAATCATCCAGCCGTGCGCCCAGTTCGCGCAGCCGCGCCGTCAACTGGTTGTAGCCCATCACCGCGGGCACGGCGACCAGCAAGCCCGCGGCGGTGGTAATCAGAGCTTCAGAAATTCCCGGCGCCACTGCTCGCAGGGTGGCCCCGCCGGAGGTGCCGAGGCCGTGGAACGCGTCCACAATTCCCATGATGGTTCCAAAGAGTCCGACGAACGGCGCCACTGCGCCAATTGTCGCCAGCCACGTCATGCGGGTTTCCATCGTGGTCAGGGCCTCGCTCGCGGCGGTCTGGGCGGTGCGTTCGAGCGCCTTCAGATTGCGGATCTCGCCGGTCCCGTCGGTCTGGTGGCGATACTCGTCATAGGTCTCTTCAAACACCTGCACCAGCGGACTGGGCTTGAACTGTTCGCTGACCGCGGCGATGTCCTGGAGCCGCTCGGCTTTTTGAAAGGCGCGCAGGAAACGCTTGCTCTGCGTGCCCGCCCGGCGCAGGGAAGACCATTTGCCCAGAATGATGGCCCAGGATTGCAGGCTGCCGATCAGCAGCAGCAACAGCACGGCAATGGCGATGGGGCCCAGGTTGTGGCCCATATCGACGAGAGCGCTTCCGCTGACCGGAGGCGTGGCGGCCGCCGGCTGCGTTGCATCCTGCGCCTGGAGGAAAAAGAAAAGTAGAACGGACATGGCATTCATGGCTGCTTTGAGTGTACCGGCGCTGGCGCAATGCTCCAAGCCGCATTCCGTGGCCATCTTGATTCGGGGCGGTGGCCATCTTCATCCGTGGTATGCTGCGCTCGCATGGCATCATTGCATAGGGCGCCCTGTCTTCGCGGAATTTTTAGGGCCAGGGTGGAAGAGAAACGATTGACCCGTGTCTAATGTTTGAATAAGCCGACGAAGCACACGGTAACCATTTGCCCCGGAGTCTCATGCTGCTGGAGTTGCGTGCGGAAAATTACATCGTTGTGGACCACGCAACCGTCGCCTTCGGCCCGGGCCTGAACCTGCTGACCGGGGAAACCGGCGCCGGCAAGTCCATTCTGATCGATGCGCTGGCATTGCTGCTGGGGGAAAAAGCGTCGGCGGAAATTGTGCGCCACGGGGCCGACCGTGCCGTCGTTGCCTGCGTCTTTGAAGCGACTCCCGGCGCGCTCGCCATTCTGGAAGAAAACGGTCTGGATGCAGCCGGGGACGAAATCATTCTGCGCCGCGAAATCTCCAGCGGCGGCAAGGCCCGCGTTTTCGTGAACAACCAGCCGGCCACCGTCTCGGTGCTGCGCGCACTGGCGCCGGAGCTGGCCCTGGTCCACGCGCAGAGCGATACCCTCGGCGCATTCGACCAGGCGCAGCAGCGCAGCCTGCTCGACCGCAGCGCCGGAATCCATGCCGACGGGGTGGCCACGGCCTTTACCGCATGGCTGGCTCTTCGAGAAAAATTGACCGCTCTCCAAATCGATGAACAGGACCGGCTGCGCATGGCCGACCTATGGCGATTCCAGTCGAGGGAAATCGAACAGGCGCAACTCGAACCCGACGAAGAAGAAAATCTGCTCGCGGAGAAACGCGTGCTTGCTAATGCGGAAAAGCTCTACGCGGCTGCCATGAGCACGCACGATGTGTTGTATGAGTCAGCCACATCGGCGGAAGTTGCTCTGCGCGCCGGGCTGAAGCAGATGGAAGAACTGCTGCGGTATGACACACGCTGGGAAGAGGCGGTGCAGCAGTTAACCGCAGCCCGCGCCAGCGTCGGCGACCTGAGCCGGCAGGCCCGTGAATTCGCGGAAAAGATTCAGTCTTCCCCGGAACGCATAGATGCAATTGAAGATCGTCTTGCACTGCTTGACAGGCTCAAGCGTAAATACGGAGCAAACATAGCAGAGGTTATCGCCTATGGGGAGCAGGTGCGGGGCAAACTCGAAGAGATCGAAAACCGCGACCAGTTATTGGCAGACGTGACCGCGCAACTCGCACAGGCATCGCAGGCGTACATCGCCGCAGCGGAGGAGCTGACGAGCCAGCGCTCCGCTGCAGCCGTTCGGCTGGCGAAGCGCGCAGAAGCGGAGATTAATCAGCTAGCCATGAAGGCGCGGTTTGAAATCTCCGTCTCGCCGCAGCGCGATGAGCCGGGATGGACCGCGCATGGCTGGGACACCGTGGACTATCGTATTGCGACTAATCCTGGCGAGCCGCTCAAGCGGCTCGACAAAATTGCCTCTGGCGGTGAGATGTCGCGCGTCATGCTGGCCTTGAAAGTCAGCGTGGAAAGCGCCAGCGCAGTTGCCAAGAGCAAAAAGAAAACGCCGCTGCCACGCACCCTGGTTTTCGATGAGATCGATATCGGCATCGGTGGCAGTGCGGCGGAGGCGGTCGGTCAAAAGTTGAAAACACTGGCGCACGGACAGCAGGTGCTCTGCATCACTCATCTGCCGCAGATCGCCGCCTTCGCCGACCGGCATTACCTGATCGAAAAAGAGTCGCAGGGCGGCCGCACCCGGACCAGCATTCGCCCCCTGGCCGACAAGGAACGCCGTCAGGAGATCGCCCGCATGCTAAGTGGTGCGCAAGTGACGGACACATCTTTGAAACACGCCGAGCAAATGCTGAAAAGCAGTCGCGGGTAAGACATGTCATCCTTCCGGAAGGTCAATGGCCAGCCGTGTGCTCCGACAGGATTTCGAGCATAAGCATTTCATGCGGTCCCAGGTGCAATGTCACATGGTCCTGTCTTAACGCGGCTCCCGGCGTGGCCAGCAGCGTCCGCATGGTCAACTGGGATCCATTTGTGCCATTCAAATGGCAATCCACTGGTGTCTCGTTGAAGTTCATTACCGCAATACGGCGACCCATGGGAAACACGGCCACGCGCGGCTGCGCATCCAGAGATAGAGGCATGTAGGCGGCGACGTTCTGACGCAATTCCAGAAGCGCCGCGCGCATGGCTGCTGTTGGCTGCGCCACACGATTCGACGCATCGACTATAGTGAGTGCGGGCAAGGCGTCGGAAACGATGATCATACGTCCGGCACCTTCTGCGATTTTTTTCAGATATTCTCCGGCGCGAAGATTCAATCTCTCGTCCACTGGCAGTCGTGGGTCTCGATCCAGCCGGTGCGCCAGGTCCTGGCTGACGAATGCCGTCCCGCCCCTCGCAAAAAATTGAACCAACTCGGGAATGAATTCCGGGTCCTTCATCGCATAGTCGGCAAAGAACGCCTCTTTGGAATTCTCGGGAAACCTTGAAACCGGCAGTAGGGGAATTCCGAGCATTCCGATCCGATCGAAGATATATTCCTCGCTTCCAGCGTTGCTCGATGGCGGCTTGTATGCGGGAATGCCTTGCCAGTTTCCAACCAGCGTGGCCAGCGCGTCCAGGTTGGCCTGGTGATCGATCAGCGTTTGCATCTCTGTCGGGTGCGCAGCCATGCTCGCTTCCGCATGGCTGTCGCTGTACAGCATGATCTCGGGTGCACCGGCCAGCACAGAAACATACGCCTGATCCAGATAAAAAGTGGGCGTCATGTTGTACAGGTCGTACCATGCGCCCCCAAGTTTTTTGCCGCCGATACCAGCCATCCAGCGGTACAAAAAGAACCCGCCGTACTGCTGCTTATGCTCCTCGGAACTAGGATCACGCATCTCCGTACCAACCCAGATACGGTCATACAGGGCCGTTTCCGCCGCGACCCGATAGCCCCACTTCTGGAAATTGTCATACCAGTTGGGATATTTCAGGATTACCTGGACCCTGGGATTTATCTTGCGTGCCGGTCCCAGGATGTCATTGCGGCTGACATCGAGCATCAGCTTTCTTCGGTACTGCTCCCAGCTCGTGCCGCCTTTGGCCGCTGAGCATTCAGAGCAAGTGCAGTCCGTAAACAGCCAGTCGTCAATGATGATCTGGTCAAAACTGGCGGCCGCTTTTTCAAACAGCCGGGTAACGTATTTCCGATTGGCGCTGTTGGTATAGCACGCCGCACCGCTTGGCACAGTGGAAGGTTTTGGCAGGCCCTCGGTGGCCACCAGCGCGGAAGCCTCGATTCCGGCTTGCTGAAACGCATCGCGGGCGGTACGTAAAAAGGCCGTGTCCACGCCGCGACCTTCCGTCACTTCGAGGTATACCTTGCTGATGTGCAGCCGGCGGCACTCTTCTACAGCCGAAGCGCGTTCCCGCGGAGTGGAAAGCCGCTCCAGTTCGAGTTTCGCAGTGTAGTCGGTAGACCACTTCAGATCGGTCGAAGTTTGCGCCCCGGCCTCCAAAAATACACAGCACAACACGACTGCCAAAATCAATGGCCTGCAGGCTGCCTTTCGTGCAGGCCATGCCGCAACACGTTGCAGAAACATAATTAAAACTCCCATAACCGATAAGAGTGAGTTCATCGAAAGAGACAGCCGCTGTCTTCTCCATGCTTCAGAGAAAACAGCGGCTGAAGTGCGGTTGCTATCAGCGGATGAGGCAGCAGCTTTAGTTAGAAGAGCAGCTTCAGCGCCACCTGCATCAACCGTGGGCCCTGATCTCCGGTGACGATGCCGAACCCTCCGGTATTGTTGATATTTCCATTCGGGTTGGAGAAGGAGACATGGTTGAAGACGTTGAAGGCTTCAGCGCGAAACTGTAATTCTGTCTGGCCTGCAAGGTGTGTGTTTTTCAGCAATGCCATGTCGTAGTTATCCAGCCCGGGACCATGACTGTAGTAGCGGCCAGCCCGGCCAAACTGTCCCAACTTTTCAAGTGCAAAGTAGTTAATGTTGTAATAGGATCCGCCTTTTCTAGGATTCGTTTGTAACTTCAGCGGTGAGCCATTGTTAGCGAAATCGGGGTAGTCCGCTCCACATCCGCACAGTGAACGATCGTCGCTTTCGCCAATAGCGAAAGCCTGTCCGGAAGCATAGGTCGTAATGCCGGAGACCGCCCAGCCTTTCGTTAGCCGCCCGGCCACTGCTCCGCTACCACCTAGTAGATAGAAGGGAAGTTGTACCGTGTAGCTGGCCACGAATACTTGTGGCACATCGTAGGCCGAAATGCCGTAAGTAAGGTTGGGGTTGATTGGATTGGTGCCGTTGTAAGATGTGGAGCCATCGTCCATGGACTTGCTATAGGTGTACGAAATGCGGAAGTTCGCGTAGGTCTCCTGATGTTCCAGGCTGGCTTGCAGTGAGTTATAACTCGATTTGGCTCCCATCAATATATAAGGATTGCTGCCAAAGTTGTTTCCGAAGATGGTTCGAGTACCATTGACCGGAGTTCCATTGGCCAGTGTGTACACGGTATTTTCGCCGAATGGGCCGCAGGTTGGCGAACCTGGAGCCAAATTTGCAGGATTGCTCAATTGCATGCAAAGGGCCTGGTCTCCGGGGTTCGATTCCCAGAAGGTTGGAAGGTGACGTCCGACAGTGCCAACATAACTGACGCTTAGCACCGTCGTTGGTCCTAACTGCCGTTGCAGCGACAGATCGTATTCCTGTGTATATGGAGTCTTGTTCTTTGTGTAAAAAAATTCAGATCCGGATATCGGCAGGAGCGACGGCCAGTTGACGGAGTTGTCAGGATTGCTGGGAGACGCGTTTGGTGGTGGAGGCACAAAGGGAAATTTGACCCCTTCGTTGAACCCAGTGCCGCGATCAATAAATGGCGTCTGGAGCAGGGGAGGGGCAGGGCTGAACCAGGAGTTGCCAAAGGGAGCATCGCCAATTTCCACGAACAGGCCGCTGTCTGCTATGTCCTCATAAAAGATACCGTAGCCTGCACGGATACTGGTTGTGCCTGGTGCGCCGAGAATCTTACCAAACAGGCCGCCGCTTGCCGAAGGCGTATAGGCGATTCCGATGCGAGGGGCAAAATCGTTATAACGAGTCGGCGCCAGAGTTCTTGGTACCCCTTTGTCTCCAGGAAACACAAGGCCAAGCGGCGCGCCGGGGAAGACGACCGACTGTTCTCCTGGAATGACCGTTTGAATTTTGTTGCCAGCGTCATACCAGGGTGGAGCTATTTCATAGCGCAGGCCGTAATTTACCACCAAATTGTCCGACGCTCGCCAACTGTCCTGGGCATAGGCGCCGAAGTAATAGTTTCGAGAATCGAGCACCTGTGTGCTCTGTTGTATGAACTGAACCGGGGCACCGATCAGGTAGTCGGCAAAATCAAGCCCCGTCTCCGCACCGTTGAAGCTAAAGTTACCGTTTTGATTGAAAGTGTTTCGCTCGTTGATCTGGTCATAATGGTAATCCGCACCGAATTGAAATGTATGGGTTCCCACAACCTTAGTGAAATTGTCTATCACCTGAGCTGTATTGTTGTATTGACGCAGCGGTCCGGAAACGGCCCCGAAGGCGAAATTGTTAAATCCAAATATTGGCACACCTGAAAATGTGGGATTGCTGGAGGCGATGCCGCCCGATGGGCCCCAAGGTGTAACGAAGCCGAGTGCGGCAAATACATCGCCCGTACCTCCAGCTGGCACATTCAACAGGTTTACGTCGCGCAGATAAACAAAACGGAAATCGTTCACCATGTGTGCGCCATATGGGGTGGTCAGACCGATGTTGGCCAATTGCGACAGTCCCTGATTGTCAGAGGCAAATCCTGGAAAATTGCTTCCTCCGTAGGGATTGACTGTGGTGAAGTGGTCGGCGAAATAGTACCCGAAGAGAGCCCCGAAATGCGTATTTGCGTCCACACGAACGCCGCCTTTGTAGTCCGACAACGTTGACGGATACGCTGTGGTCCGATAGAACTGCCCATTATCAGTGAACGTGTTTGGCTTCTCAATATATTTCAAGGTGTTTGTTGCTACCGGGTTAATGGCGCTCTGTGGAATAGCGGCATTGGGGAAAACGCACTGCGCCGAACTGACGCATCCAGCGGTGTAGTACGGCTCTCCTGCGGTGACGGCATAGCCTAGTTTTTGGCTGAGAAGGTTGGCCCAATAGGCTCCCTGGACGCCAAGTCCGCCATTTGCGGGGTCGGAATTTTCAAGCGCTGCAACTTGGTCGGTGAGGTCTCCACTGCGGTCGGCTAGCGATGGAACCAGAACGTTGTCGACGACCCCAATCGTTTGCTTGGTTCCCTGGAAGTCGACAAAAAAGAATGTCTTATTCTTCTTGATAGGGCCGCCAACCGTGCCGCCGAAAACATTCTGGCGATATACGCCCTTGGACTTCGAATAGTAATCGTTGGCATTCAGGTCTTCGTTTTCCAGAAAATCGAACGCGTCGCCGTGAATTTGGTTGGTCCCGGCCTTCGTGACTACGTTGATCTGTCCGCCACTAAAATTGCCATACTCCGCATTAAAGTTGTTGGTGATGATACGGAATTGTGCAATCGAATCGAGGTTGGGAATGATGGCTGCGCGGTTGTGAACGCCCTCTTCCGCATCAGCACCATTCACCATGTAACCGTTCGAACCTTCCCGGCCACCGTTCACGGATACGCTGCCCGCGCCCAGATTGCCGGAAACTGTCGTGGCGCCAATTCCACTTGTAAATGACGTCCCGGCGTATTGCGTCGGTTCGACACCCGGTTGCAACCCCAGCAGGGCAATATAGGAACGCTGAAACAGCGGCATTGTCACAATCGTCTTCGCCCCGATTACCTGGCCCATTTGGGTACTCTGTGTTTCGATTTGCACGCGATTGCTATTCACCGTGATGGTTTTGCTCGCCGTACCCAGGGTCAGCTGCACGTCAACTCTGACATAAGAGTTGGCATTGATCACAACCGCTTTCTTTAAATAGTTTTCGAAACCGGACTGGCTGATGGTCACGTCATAGTGGCCGATTGCGAGTGTTGGAAGGTTGTAGAAGCCTTTCGCATCTGTGACCGTCGAGCTCTGGACCCCGGTCTCCTCGCTGGTAGCGATAACTGTTACTCCCGGCATAACCGCGCCGCCTGGATCGGTCACGATTCCGGAGATCGCCCCGGTGATGGCTGCCCAGGCTGTCATGGCTCCCATGAATATTGCAGCGCTCAAAACGAACGTCCATACCGTCTTTGTTGGTCGATTCATGCTTGCCCCCTTATAGATAAATGTCGAAATAACCCTAACGCGCGCTGTCAGGTATTCATCAGGAAACAATCAGACATTCAAGGAAAATTCTCCAGCTTTTCGCGTCATTAAAAGTTATTAAAGGAAACTGTACCTCTCAAAGCGAAATTGAACAAGATGTATTACTGATTATTCCGTAATATTCGCTTTATGTATGAAAAGTTTCACGAATGTGAGTTCCGATTGATTAAGGATATGGTTCAAGTTTATGTCTGTCACGTCAGTGGGATGGACAACGGACGCATGCACGAAAAATCAAGCGACAGTCTTTGTGGGCTAGAAGTGCGGACGATATTTGGGTATATAGCGGGAAATCGGCGCGATCAAACTACCGGGCGCGTCGCCGATGAGATGCCTATGGATGAGATGCCTATCACGCTGATAGAAATATACTTGCGGCACCTCTCCAGCAGCCTTATTCTCCCTTGTTTCCCATACTTGCAAGCGCTGCTTTCACCTGAATCACGGCCTTCCCGTAGTCGGGAGGAGCATTTTTCAGAAACGCGTGAAATGCCTTGCGGGCGCACGGTTCATCATGAGTATCCGAGCAAACGATGCCGAGATTTAACTGGCCTTCCGCATAGGTGGGATCCAACTGCACCGCGATTTCAAAATTTTTGCGCGCGGTGGCCACGTCATTGCGCCTGTCAGCGATAATTCCCAGGCCATTGTAGGCCGGTGCATAGGGCTGAACGGCCAGCACCCATTGAAAGATATGTTCGGCATCCGCAAGTTGGCCAACTTGCAGATACGCCGCAGCCATATCGCTTTGACCCTGGACATCGAGAGGATTGAGCTGGGCAGCCTGCTGGTAATACGCAGCCGCTTCTTTCAGGTTGCCATCGCGCAGGTACAGATTCGCCAGGCGCGAGTAGATCAGCCCGTTTTGAATATGGTGGTTTAACGCAGCAATGCAGGTCTGCATCGCCTGCTGCTTCTGGCCGACTTTTTCATAAAGGTCGACAAGCAAATAGTACAGAGTGGGATTTGTGGGGTCGGCCTTGAGCGCCTGTTGCAGCATCTCAATCTTGCGGGCGGCAGGCATCTGGCTGGCTCCCGGGCCACTGACCGCTTCCATTGTTTTTAGCGTGGCCATTTGATCTTTTGGGTCGGGGCCTTTGCCGTCCAGTTCGATGCTGCGCGCAGAAAAGCCGGACACATATCCCAATGATTCCAACTGCTTCATGGTGGATGCGTCCATCTGGGTGGCTTCGACCTTTTCCTTGCCAGCGTCTCCGAGCATGCTGAGGCGTTTCAGTTGCGCTTCGAGCAGGCGGTACTCCCTGGGGTGGGCGGCGATGACATTGTTGAGTTCGCCGGGGTCCTGGTCGAGGTTGTAGAGCTCCGGTTTTGGGGCGCGGACGTACATCCAGTCGGCGGTGTGGATGCCGCGCAGCTCCGACCAACCCATGTTGATCTTGGGATACAGGGTCTCCTCATAGGAGTAGGTGGTAGGCACAGTTTTGCCGGAGAATGCCGGGAGCAGACTGGTTCCCTGAACGGCGCCGGAGGCTCTCCCGCCCAGTAAATCGAGAACGGTGGGAAGCAGATCGATCTCTCGCGCCTGCTGCCGGAGGCGAAGGCCGGCGGGAACTCCGGGGCCGGCCATGATCCAGGCGATGCGTATGGTGGAATCGTAGAGAAAAATTCCATGCTCATACTCCCCGTGTTCTCCGAGACCTTCGCCATGATCGGAAAGCAGGACTACCAGAGTGTTGCCGGGGGGAGATTTTTTGTAGACCGCATCCAGCAGACGGCCCAACTGCTGGTCTTCGAAAGCAATCTCGGCGTCATAGGGATCGGCTGGATATTGTTTGCGGAATTGTGGCGGGGGATTGTAGGGTTTGTGCGCGTCGTAGAGGTGGACCCATAGAAAAAACGGCTTGTCGGGCTGCCTGTTCAGCCAGTCCACGGCATGATCCACCGTGACATTGGCAGGCCGGGCGACGATCTCCATGTCGGAAACCGTTCGCAGCAACTCATCGTCGTAAGTGGCGAAGCCCTGGGCAAAGCCGAAGATCCTTTTCAGAACGGTCGCGCTGATGAATCCAGCGGTATTCCAGCCATTCTTTTGCAGGATGGTTGCCAGGGTGACAGATGAGGGTTGCAGTGCAAACCCTCCTGTATCGCGGACATGGTGGACATTCGGGTTGGTGCCGGTGAACATGCTGGCGTGGGAAGGCTGGGGCAACGGCGCCTGCGCCACGGCCTTTTCAAACAAGACACCCTTTGCCGCCAGGCCGTCAATGACCGGGGTTTTGATCTTCTGGTTCCCATAGCAGTGCAGATGGTCCGCCCGCACCGTATCCAGAGTTATCAAAACCACATTGATCGGCTTGCTCGGCTGAACCTCCGCTTCCGCTTTTTTGCGGGTGTGGGCCGATTCGCAGGCCGTCAATGCCAGAACCGCTACCGTGCAGGCGCCCATCCCCAGTATTCGTCTCAACCGCATGGCTATTAATCCTTCATTTCTTTGCTGCCGCCATCGCAAAACGCTGGTGCATTTTATGGAAGAGGCATTTTCCAAGCCGAGCCGGTGCTGGCAAGCGGGTATTCCTACTGCCAGCAGTGTCGAGCATCATTGAGATCTGCTCTGAAGAAATATTGCTGGTTTCAAGCCATCTTCTTACACCGTGTTTTGAATAGCAGGTAGCCAATTCTAAGAATTAGCGGGTTGCGTTCTCCTCCATACGTTGCGCCATTCATTCATTCTGGCCCTGCAAAGCCCCATTTTACGGGCATGCCCGGTGGGTCGACAAAGTTTTAATCAAAATCATTAATAAAGTTCTGGAAAAATTTCACGATCCGTGAAATTATTTCCCATAACCCAAATGTGTTCTATCTGGGATAACTGGGGGGACATCAAAATCATGTCGAATCGTTTTTTCTTCAATTTAGGAATGGCCTTTATTTTAATTGTTCTGGCAGTATCCGCGCATGCCCAGGATGTCGGAAGTATCGTGGGTACAGTCACGGACCCTAACGGAGCTGCGATTGATACCTGTCAAATCACCGTAACTGAGGTGGCGACTGGACTTTCGCGCATGGCGTCATGCGGTCGAAATGGATACTATGTTGTGCCCTCGCTGCGGCCGACCCGTTACCGGGTTGAGGTAGCCGCCGCGGGATTTAAAACTCTTACACGAGAATCAATTGTTCTCCAGGCCAATCAGCCGCTCACTGTTAATTTAAGGTTGAGCGTTGGCGCCGCCAGCCAGAGCGTAACGGTACGGACTGCGGCGGCCCAGGTCAATACAACCACGGCGACTCTCGCCCAGGTCATTGGCCATACGAGCATTGTCGAACTGCCGCTGAATGGAAGAAATGCCGCGACCCTGACCACGCTGGTCGCCGGATCCGTGACCGCCCCGGATGCGCGGGCCACTCAGGGTCTTACAATTCCCGTCGATGTCTCCGTTGCGGTGAATGGGTCGAGAGGAAACCAGACGAGCTACATGCTGGATGGCGCGACCAACACGGACCAACTTACCGACGTCAATGCGCCATTTCCATTTCCTGATGCGCTCCAGGAATTTAGCGTTCAAACGAGCAACTACAGCGCCGAGTATGGCCAGAGCAGCGGCGGCGTTGTGAATATTGTCACGCAGTCCGGAACGAACGAACTGCACGGAAGCGCGTTCGAATTTGTACGGAACGCAGTATTTAATTCCACGGGCTATTACAATGTGAGCGGAAAAGACCAGCTCAAGCGTAATCAGTTTGGCTTCACCCTCGGAGGGCCGGTTGTTCTACCGTTCTACAACGGGCACGATCGCACCTTCTTCTTCGGCGGTTTTCAGAAAACGATTATCCGCGACACGAACGGCGCAAATTCCAATTATGTGCCGACGACGGCGAACGAAAACGGGGATTTTTCGGCATTGCTGAATGCGAGCGATCCGAACAATCCTACCGGCAGCGCCATCCAACTTTATTATCCTGGGACTACAAACGCGATACCCGGCAACAAATTCGACCCGACTCTTTTAGATCCCGCATTTGCAAATCTGGAAAAATCCCTTCCGAAAAGCAGTACGAACGGGCTGGTCTTTTTTCCGGTTAATTCGAATCAAAGCGATACCGAGTATGTTGTCCGCGTGGACCAGAAACTGTCGAGCAAGGACCAACTGACCGGCCGCTATTATCACTATGGATATACACTGCCCTCCCACTTCATCCCGGGAAATTTCCTCACCATGTCGGATGATAAATATATCCCCGATGACAATTTCCTGGTGAAGGAAGTCCGCGTCTTCAGTCCGAACCTGCTCAACAGCGCTTATTTCGGCATCATGTCCATCAACGCGAAAGAAGCTCCGCCTTCGGGAGTGCCGACCTATTCCTCCCTGGGTGTCAAGCTAAACCAGGATTTTGTCGGCTCGGGAAATATGGGCATGTACGCATACGGATTCATGTATGCGGGCGGTGCGTGGAACGTGAACTGGGACCGGAAATCGTATCAATACGGCGACGATCTTCACTGGGTCCACGGAAAACACAGTCTCGGCTTTGGCGCGCTGGTCATGCGCAGCAGCTATGACAATACGAATCTTTACGATAAAGGCCCATCATTTGCATTCGACGGCCATGGAAGTGCAGGCGGCGGTCTTTCTCAGGGCTATTCTCTGGCCGATCTTGAGCTGGGCTCCATCTACAATATGGTCCAGGCAACAGGCCAGTTCCTGAATGTAAGGTCCCTTCAAATGGGCTACTATGTCCAGGACGATTATCACGCGAGCCAGCGCCTCACTCTGAACGCCGGGCTGCGGTATGAGCCGTTTTTTCCCTGGAACGAGATCCACGGGCGGGTCATGCACTTTAGTCCCAGCGCATACGCGGCGGGAACTATATCGACACAGTTCCCCAACGCGCCTCCCGGAGTCAGTTTCCCTGGCGACCCCGGATTTCCAAACGGTAACAGCGGAGTGAATCCCAACTTTACCGGCTTCGCTCCTCGCGTGGGATTTGCCTATGACGTATTCGGCAACGGAAAAGAAAGTATCCGCGGCGGATTTGGAATGTTTTACGACACGACCCAGGTGGCCGTTGCCGACATTCCTTTCGTTTCGAATCCGTTTATCAAATCCATCAGCCTGATTGATCCGGCAGGTCCATTCAGTGATCCCTATCGGGGAATCACGGATCCCTTTCCCGCGCCACCGCCGGGACCGAGCGCCACATTCCCCGCGTTTTCTACATTTATGACGTATGACCCATTCCACATCAAATACCAGACCCCGGTCACATACGCCTACAATCTCACCACGGAAAGACAACTGACCGAAAACTGGCTCCTTCGCGTGAGCTACGTTGGGTCGCATGGCAGCCACGGGCTGGAGGTGTGGGAATTGAATCCCTCTGTCTACATTCCGGGCAGCACGCTTTCTCCAAATGCAAGGCGATTGTTCCCAGGCATCGGCAATATCACGGACCTGGTCCATGACGTGAATTCCTCCTACAATTCACTACAGGTAAGTCTGCAGAGAAGATTCACCCGCGGGCTCAGCGTGATGGCGAATTACACGTGGTCCAAGTCCATGGACGACCTGCCGCAATCTGCCGCAGTCAATACGGCAATCGTGGCGCCCACAATTCCCTGGAACATGCCCAATTTTCACCGCCTAGAATATGGACCTTCCGATTGGGACAGAACAAATATTTTCGTGACGTCCTATGTTTGGGATCTTCCTAAGCTAAGCGGTTCGAACCGGGTAGTTCGCGCTGCGCTCGGGAGTTGGGAGAATACCGGGATCGTAAGCTGGCAATCGGGAGGTCCGTTCACAGTGCTGTCG
>JADEYI010000589.1_pt1 | contig 45382 bp, 38 predicted proteins | sample 8542331 | NCBI WGS metagenome assembly JADEYI01 (sample SAMN16510988, study PRJNA670497) | mine drainage metagenome | isolation source: biofilm near Copperflume 1 | place: Germany: Marsberg coppermine Kilianstollen | collected 2018-02 | reverse complement strand
CTGCGTCACAATGGGTTTGGAAAAGGTTTTTGCTTTGTCCATCTGGGCAATGTAGGCGTCCGCAATCCGCTTCTGCTCGTTGCTGGTGTAGAAGATCGCCGAGCGGTAGGAGGTGCCTACGTCGGGACCTTGCCGGTTCAGCTCCGTTGGATTGTGCACGGAGAAAAAGACACGCAGAAGCGTGCCATAACTGATGCGCGAAGGATCGAAGACGACTTCGACGGATTCTGCGTGGCCGGTGGTCTCTGTCGTCACCTGTCCATAGGTTGCGGTCGAAGCGGATCCCCCGGCATATCCGGCTGTGGTGGACAGGACGCCTTTTACCCGCTCGAACACAGCCTGCGTGCCCCAGAAACATCCTCCGGCAAAGACCGCTGTCTGCTTTCCGGCAACGTTTGCAAGGGGGGTGTCGATGGCAGGTGTGGGCACCCGTGGCTTCGGCGCGGCGGAAGCGGTGCAGACGAGAGCGGCGAGTAAAAGTGTGTATGAGATTAGACCGCGCGTGAAATTCTGGCTCATGTTTTCCCCCATGCCTGCAAGATAACTTTACAGGCATGCGGGCTGTTCTGCTGGCGGCGGTCCACATGCGACCCGGAGGGTCCAGGGGCCTTTGCCTGCGAGGTTTCTCGTATGAATACGCAAATCCCAGATGTTAAAAGCGATACCGGGGTATCTGTGTTTCTGAATAGGTCCTTAGTGGGAAGGATTTGCTGTTCCATTACTGCTGTTCGCCGGTTCAGTGGACGGAACGGGTTTCGTATGATGTGAAGTCGTCTTGTGCTTGGCGTGACTACCGACCCGGTTATTCACAACGATGGTCTTTGGCTGTCCTGACGAGGTTGCAGTCCCGGAGGCGGGAGCCGCGTATGCCTGCAATTGCACCAGTTCCTGATCGTGGAGAACCGCCGTCTGCTGCAACTGCGTCGAGACACGCTTGCAGGCGGACTCCAGCTGTCGGACGGCATTGTCCAGAATCGCCGCATCCGTTTTCCCCCCGGAAAGATCAGCCGCCATGGTGATGCGGAGCAATACGTCATACAGAGCGTCCACGTTGTGCATTACACCCAGTTGAGGTCCGAGCGCATTCGGAGATTGCTGGGCGGCGTGCAGCAGGCCGGGCAGATCCGTTGCCAAATCCTGCTGGATGGAATTCGCGTCGCTGCTCAACCGGCTTTTCCAGTCTCTCGATAACTTCCAATGGTCGATGTGGATCTGCTGCAAAGAGGAGCCAACCTCGACGAGCGCAGGACGAAGTGGATCTGTCGCCGAAGTTGCGGATGCGGGTGGCACGGGAGCAGGCATCTGCAATGCTGATCCCCGGCGCGCAAATATAAAAAGCAGAAGTACAGCCAACGAGCCAGCGAAGAGGACCTTCTTATATAGAACGGTGCGGGTTACGGGCTCGGTGTCCTGTGGCATCTTAAGCTTCATTCTCTCCACGGATGCCTGTCACGATACCTTTGTTGCCTGTGAGCGTAGAAATGTGCAAACCAGAATCGTCTACGCGGTTCTGTGCATCACAGGTTCTCGGCTCTCGTGTAAACTAGTAAAAGTTTGTCTGTGGGCCTGTGGCGCAGCTGGGAGCGCGCTTCCATGGCATGGAAGAGGTCGTCGGTTCGATCCCGACCAGGTCCACCAATTATTTCAACAACATAGCGGACACCCCAAAAACAGTTTGGTAGCAACTTGGTAGCAAATTTCAATTTGTTTCGTTGCCCAACCATGCCAGTCATCGCTTATCTCCCTTCTGAAGCGTCTCGCTTCGAGTCGAATTTCAACAATGTTCGCGGTGCTAGTTCACCAGCGCCGCCGCCGCAGTTTCTGCGGGCGGATGTACTTTGCCGGCCAGCTTCTTCATCGTGCCGTCGAGCTCGTCGTGGATGGAGTCGACGATTGCGCGTACGCGCCAAAGTTATTCCTAACGTAAAGCGCGAAACCTTGCAGACGGAGATTCTCAATCAGGTTTCCAAAGGTTCTCGCGTCTACACAGACAGCGCCGTAGGCTACGATCACCTTGCTAAACAGGAGTACGTCCACGAGACCGTCAATCACATGATGGAGTACGTGCGAGGCAATGTTCACACTCAGGGAATCGAGAACTTTTGGTCCCTGCTCAAGCGGTCCCTGTCCGGCACCTACGTCGCCGTAGAACCGTTTCACCTTGACCGCTACGTGGGAGCTCGCCGTCGTCAGCTGGATGGCTAGCCTTGGAGATCCGCTGACCCATTGCCGTGCGGAGTACCTGTTCTGGCGATTTCTGCCGCGGTTTGGCAGAGATCGCTATGTAGCCCGTCTATCAACCCTCGAAGGACAGCGGCTTTGCGGACAATACCCATCGCTGCGAGGGACGTCAATCGCCGTCCCTCATTAATCGCCGTCCCTCATTTTGTTGCCACGAATACTGCGGGGTGAAAGCATGCTGGATTCTCCCTGGACCTTCTTTCCGTCTTGGCAGCGCTCGGACCGCGTCTGACACTCCCATCCATTGATGCGCTGACGGGAGGTTTAACGCCAGTCCGCGCCTTCCGAAAGGTGATAAAAGAAATTCGCTTAAAAAGTTCCGCGAAAAGCCTCCCACGACTCATCACTTGCGCTGAACCCCTCTAGCATAAACCGTGTACTCCGCACCCTGATACCGCAAGCCTTCGAGCGTTGCATGCGGGTCGAACGCGGTCAATCGCGGGTTTGCGCGAACCCCGTCGTAGAGTGTCGCCTCGATGCCGAAGATTGATTCAAGCACTAGATCAGTGAATGCTCCGCCAGCAATCACGCACCAGTCTTCAATATAGGGGGCATCTTCGGACCCCTTGTAGGCGCCGCCTTTGAGCGGACTGACAACATCTTCGGTGAAGTGAGCTTGGCCGATCGGTCCCTGATTTCCAGCTCTTGCCACCTCGGTGAGCCATGTAGCAATTCGCTGCGGGTCGTCCACCTTGAATAGACCCTTCGCGCACTCCGCGGGCCACGCTGCATAAGCTCCTAAGCAACTATGGTCCGGCCGTACGTTCCATGTGGCGTCTGGGTCTCCGCTAGCAAGCGCGCGCATCCACTTCTTGGAAGCGAGTTGTGTCCAGAAGAAGTGCGACATCTCCTTCTTCTGTGTGTCGGTCAGATCGTCGCTCATGTTATCCAGCACGGCCAGAAAGTCATAGCAGTGCCGAACTTCCACGAACGTCCCGTCCGGCTGTCCACACCTCCACCAACCTTTGCCGTTCACATAAAGGAGCTCGTTGATTCGCTGCGCGAGCGTCTTGGCATCAGCGCGTAGTTTAGCGGCCTCCTGCGCTCGGCCGGCTTCCTCCAAGAGATCTGCGACAAAGCGCATACTTGAGACATTGCCGGCGTTCATTCCCGCCACTTCATGGATGTAAGTACTGACGACTTCGAGGAGATTGGCAATACCGCCATAGTCGGCTAGGCCGCTCTTTCCGGCAAGCTTCTTCCAGTATGTTGCGTGATCCAGAAGGTGATCGAGAACCAGCTTGCCGTCTATGCGCTTGTTAATCCATGCAAGATCTCCGGTGACGCGCAGATAGTCCTGCGCACAGCGGATGATCGCCATATCGTTGACGGCGTACCAAGGTCCTACGGCCTCACCCGTTACATAGTCAGTGGCCAGGTGCTGATGCATGTCACGCTGGAACCATATCTCCACCAAGTTACGCAGAGGCTCCGGATCGAGCAGCGACAGGCTGAAACTGGTCAATGCCGTGTCCCATGGAAAGCTGAGCGTCGGTAAGACATGTCCGCTTAACGTCAGCAGCGTGGGACCGTAGACGGAGTCCGGCGAGCGACGGCGCGCAGTCAGAAGATTCTTGAGCCCGTTGTGGTACAGGTTCCAGAGCGTCTCGCTCGATGTATGAAGTCGCGGAAGCCATCCGGAAAAGTCACTATTACCTGCGGTGAATGCCGAATGAATGAGCTGATCGAAGCGGCGCTCGTTCTGTTGCTCCAGTTCGGTGAACTGCAATTGCAGGCGATCATACAGCGCGTCAGCGTCTGCGTCGTTGGCAGCAAGCGTAGCGGCAAAGTGTAGTTCACGCGCTGCACCAGGAGTGAGCTTGAGGTTGTATTCGAGCACATTTCCACCTACCAGTGCATCCGCTGCGGGAACAATCCCTTGCGTGTTCGCGGCCTTGGAATGTGCGGCAATCCATGTCAGCTTTCCATTGGCGCGGTTCCAGGAAACGTGGTTATCCGCTTCTCCGGGCAGCTGTGCAAACCAAGCCGAGGATCTCTGCGTCACAGCTGACCGCATGCTGAAGCCGATTACAAAGTCGGCGGTGTGGGCGCCGACATTGCGAATCTCTATCTTCTGCAAAACGGCGCGCTGATTAGGTGGCAGGAACATTGTGGTACGGAAGCGAATTCCGTCTACGGTCTGTTCACGCACGACGCAGTGCGGGAACCATTGATATGTCACCGCTTGCGCCTGCTCATTGGAAATGGAGACGAGCCGGTCGTTCATCATCAGCTCACAGGTAGAAAGCAGTCCCGGGCTCCAAGGCGTATCCGGAATTCCGCAGCACGCATAGGGAGGGAAGGCAATGGCCGAGATGGCAGAAACAGACTTCACCGTCTGGGCATAGCCCCAATCGTTCATGGCGATTGGCAGGTTGAATAGCTCCATGAAGGTGTGGGGCATCCGAGTGCTGGCAAGGTCCGCAAGAGAGGGGATCGACGGAAATGGTCTTCCTGTTGCGGCCCGGGACAATGCCGGGATACTCAGGGTGGTCGCGGCAGAAACTTTGAGAAACGAACGGCGATTCATCGATTCGTGACCTCTGTAGAACGGCAAAGCGGCGCAGCTACGGGCGCTTGCGAATTCTATCGTCTTGCTCGTTTATATGACAAACGATGGTAAGTAAATTCGTTTTGTTAAGAAAAGAAAGCAATTAGAGCTTGTAATGGCCGCTAAGGAAATCGAAAGAACTTGACAAACCAATTCGAATCGGCTCAATATATGTTCGATTTTGGATAAAAATGAAAGAATCGGAGATCGTTTATGCGATTTAGGAAAATTGCGCTATCACTACTCATGGTAACGATGACCGGCTGCTCGTTCGCTCAGACGCAGGAGCGCGCCTATTTCCCGTATCAGGGATATTGGTTGGGTGCCGACGGAGGCTATTCGGTTGATCTGGGAAACGGAACCAGCATCTGGCTTTTGGATGATTCCTTCATCAATGTAGCGAATGACGGTTCTCGGTCGAACTCGTTTTTCGTACACAACACTGTCGCGATCACTCCTCATTCCAGCTGTCCGTGGAACACGTCGAGCTGCGGCAATGCCAACTACTACTGGAATACCAACGTAACGCCGATCTTCAATCAAGATCTCCAGAACAGCAGCTACTACTACTGGCCGCTGGATGGATTCATGTACGACGGTACGCTATACGTCGTCCTCAATCAGGTCTACAACTCGGGTAGCAACCCATTTCCTCCAACTGTGGCGACCTACATAGCGAAGGTGCCAAATGCGACATCGACATCTCCCTGGAACTGGAATCTGCCGGCCAGTGACTTTACTGAGATCTACTCAGGGGGAGCCATGACTGCCGGCGTTTCGATGATTGTCAATCAGGGACCCAGCGGGAATCCCTTCCCGAGCGATCCGAATGGAGCGAGCTACGCCTATTTCCTCTCTTACGTGGCAGCCGTAGGCAGCACGAATTCCTTTATGGTGCTGCTGCGTTTGCCGTTGTCGGACCTCACGTCGTTTGGGAATCTCGAGATTGGAACGGACAGCAATTGGCAGTACTTCAATAGTGTCGGATCGTTCCAAGCTTGGCCGACAGGTACAACAGTTCCCAGCAACATCAAGCATCTCATCACGACCGGATTCACCGAGGGGACACTTCGCTATCACGCTTCGAGCAAACAGTGGATCGCGATCTATGCCGCAGACAACAACAATCAAAATGCTCCCGTGCCTTCGTCAGCCTCGTACCAATTAGCAAGGGACATTTCCGGCAATTATGGCGGGCAGAAAACTCTCTATGGCTTCCCCGAGATGACTTCGGGAAACTCAGAATACGATTCCAACGCTACCTGTTACGCCGTGAAGGAACATACGGAATTGGAGAACAGCGGCGGCCCGCTCGTCTTTACCTATGCCTGCAACGGTAGCGATGTTTACACGAACTTGGATCTCTATCGACCAGAAATCGTGGGCATGTCGCTTCCCAATAAGTAGACGGTTCAACTCCCGGGGACCCGGTATGGGTTGTGGGCCTGCACCGGGTGGAAAGCATCGATTCGCGAAAATTACCCTGCCTCGTTGGTTCAAGCGACAAGTCGAACGATACCAAGATTCCTATTGACAGCTAATAGAAAGTGCAAATAGTCTTTATCTGGTCAAAAAGAACATCTATCTGTACGTTTTGGAGCAGAAAAAAAGTTCAAGGGAAACCATTTAGGAGGCAGCAATGTTGGAGGCTATTGTGTCGGACAAGCGGTGCTCGAATTCATCTCGGATCCATTTCCTTAGGCGCAGACTGAGACTTTCTGGCTTACGTTCCGCAGGGCTTGCGGTGTGTCTGTTTCTAGGAGCAACGCTGGCAGCACTAGGGCAGAGTGCAGGTAGCTTCGATACCGGCACTATTCTTGGAAGCGTTACAGACCAAACGGGCGCAGTGATCCCACACGCGTCAGTGACGATCACCAACACTGGGACTGGTATTACGACAACGGCCAAAACCAGCGACAGCGGGCTCTTCACCGTCCCGGCGCTGCCCTTCGGCAACTACGTTGTGAGCGCATCGGCGGATGGCTTCGGAAAAGCTGCGTCCAAAACATTTGTGCTCAATGCCGGGGGAACGGCGCGGGTTGATCTGAAGCTGTCGCTAGCGATGGTTTCGGAGAACGTTCAAGTCACCGGCACAATGGCGACGGTGAACCTGAGTACAGCCACAGCGGGAACCACGCTGAATGAGAATCAAATTCGGAATTTGCCCACCAATGGGCGCGATGTCATGGATTTTCTCAACATTGCCCCCGGTTCGGTGAATTCGACCGGCTTGTTCCAGGGCAGTATCAACGGCCAGGAGAACTTCATGACTGGCATTCAAGTGACTCTCGATGGGCAAAACGCATCGCGCCCAGACATTAGCGGCTTCGATGAAACAGAGGGAGCTGAGGCAAACCGTATGACGCGGGCCAGCGTCGACAGTATTCAAGAGATCGATTTTGCCAACAGTGGCTACACCGCTGAGGTGGGGCATTCGCTTGGTCCGCAAATGAATATCATCACCAAGGGCGGTACCAATCAATTTCATGGCGAGTTGTTCGAGTTCTTCCGCAATGATGCCTTGGACGCAATGGATTACTTCGCCAATTCACTGACGCAACCGAAAGTACCCCTGCGGATGAATCAATTCGGCGGTAATCTGGCCGGCCCCGTAGTAAAGGGTAAGTTGTTTTTCTTCGTCAACTACGAAGGCCTTCAACAGAAGACAACTTTGATCAACAAATTGAATTCAACTCCCAGCGCTTATGTGCGTTCGCAGTTCAATGCGGCAATGCAGCCCGTATTAGCTCAAATGGAGCCCCTGCCTGCGGGTTGTACGGCGATCCCAGCGCCAGTATCTTGTGCAGTTCCCGGATATACGGACGCTAATCCGGCCAACGGCTCCGACCTTGTCTACGCTCCGTCGGCTCTGCCAACGACCATCAGTGAAAACAGCGGCGCCGTTCGCGTTGATTACACTCCGACGAGCAGCGATCGGATTTTCGGTCGCTATACGATCGACGACGGACTGACGGCTCAGACCTACGGGCCGAACCAGGGACAGACAGCTCCGGAAGCTCTGACGAATATATATGGGGTGGTGGATGAAACTCATACGTTTACCCCTACGCTGGTCAATGAACTTAGCGTAGCGGTCCAGAAATTTCGCTCCAATACGAATTCAAATACCCCGCAGCCGCTCGTCGGGTTCGAAGGTTTCTTTACCAACTTAGGTTCCCTCCCTGGTCCGAATACTTTCAATCAATTTAACGACGACACAACCATCGACATTTCGGACAACGCGACCAAGACTGCGGGAAGCCACACGTTTAAGGTCGGAGCTCAGATTCAATTCAATCGCCTGGACGAGTGGCTCCGTCCACAGCAGGAATTTGAGTTTGGCAGCTTCTCGGACCTGGCGAACAACCGGCCCTTTATCCTGTCCAAGATTGGATTTCCAGACTTCATTGGGGTTCGCAATTCCAATTGGGATGTGTACGCCGAGGATGATTGGCGCATCAGCAGCAGACTTACAGTTAACCTAGGAGTGCGGATTGACACCAATACAGTTTGGGATGACAAAAACAATCTGCAGCAGAACTTCGACTTTAAGACGCAATCGTTTCTCTCACCGAATAAGCCCCTATACGATGGTCCAACGGTGGATGTAGCCCCGCGTCTTGGGTTGAACTACGATCCATTTGGCAACGGTAAGACAGTGGTTCACGCTTATTACGGGTTGTTCTACCTACCCCTCCAGTTTGGCGCAAACTTCGTCACCAATAATCCTGCATATCAAAGCTACTCAGTGAACGCCTTTCAGGTGTCGCTTGCATACCCCATGGCGAATCCAGCGCTGCCCGCGGGGACGCAAAATGTGGTCATCATGCCACAGAACGTGCATGACGCCTATTCAGACAACTGGCTCTTTGGAATCCAGCAGGAAGTGATGCGGAACACGGTATTGACCATCAATTACGTGGGCAATGAAGACCATCGGATGCAGGCGGGGCAAAATTTTGCTGGAGTTAATTTGAACCCCGCGAACTTTGTGACCAACAGTAACCGTCCATTCTCCGGCTTCGCAAACGAAACTCTCGAGTCCGATGAGCTCAGCGGTAGCTACCACTCCTTGCAGGCGGGCATACGCCACAATGTGGGGAATCTCAATTACGAGGTGAACTATACGTGGTCACACACTATCAACGACTTTGTGAACTTCCTCAACAATTTCTCTGACCCCTACGACCCAACAAAGGATATGGGGAACGGTGATGGGGACATTCGGAACAACCTCACCGGCAGCGTGACCTATAACTTCCCCGAACTAAAAGGAACTAACCTGCTCAAGCGCACAGCTTTAGGAGGATGGCAAACTTCGAGCATCGTTCAGACGCGCTCCGGTGCAGCACTCAACCCAACGCTCACCGGGACATTCTTTGGTCTCCCGTCGCGGCCGAACTTCACGGGAAAGCCGGTTCGTCTTCCGCATGGCTCATGGCCAAGTGGCGTATATAACGTGGCAGCCTACCAGGTTGAACCGGGCTACAATGGCAACCCCGGTGACCCAACGACTCTTGGAAATGTCCCGCGGAACAGCCTTCCAGGTCCCGCTTTCTTCCAATGGGATTTTTCTGCGATGAAGAATTTCCCCGTCACGGAGAGGATCAAGGTGCAGTTCCGCGCCGATCTGTTCAATATCCTGAACCACACGAATTTCGGCAATCCCGAGAACATGGGAATTTGTAACTCTATCTCGGTACCGACTTCGACCTGCGGGGGCGCGACTCCAACAGATCCAGCCTATGATCAACAATTCTCGGCCGTTGGACAGACCATCGCCGATCAGGACAATACGCTCGTGGGATCGGGCACGAATCGCCAGGTACAATTCGCGTTGAAGGTAATTTTCTAACGCCGAACTATCTACCGATTAAAGAGCGAATGGGCGAAAGGCACTCCTTTCGCCCGTTCGCGTGTGCATCAACGCGCGGTGGCAAAACACTCTTCTGCTTAGGTCATACCTTTAGACACGCACGACTTCAACACCGGCTGCACGGAATGGCGCGATCATCTCGTCAGTGGCTCCGCTATCGGTAATGAGTGTGTGAATAGACGAAGTTTCGCAGATGCGCCACTTCGCCACAACCTTCAATTTTGAATGGTCTGCAACAGCAATATGACGACGCGATCGACTTACGAGCACCTTGTTCAGTTCCGCTTCTTCGGCATTGTGGCAACTCGTGCCCCATTCCGCGTCGAACCCATCTGCGCCAACGAACAGTGTGTGAATCAGCATATTCTCGAAACTTTGGATCGCGCTCGGCCCCACAAGGGAAAACCAATCACCGCGCAGATGCCCACCAGTCACGAAGACATCGATATCCTTTCGCTTTGAGAGCTCCATTGCAATATTGACGGTGTTGGTTACAACGGTCAGGTCAGCGTTGAATGGAAGGCACCGGATGATTTCTGCGGTAGTGGTTCCGGGCGTGACAGCAATTGTTTCTCCTGGCCGGACCAATTCGGCGGCGGCGCGTCCGATGCGACGTTTCTCTTCCGCGAAATGCTCCACTTGGGCCATAAAAGACCGGTCATTTTTGAACGACTCGTAGAACATGGGATGGCCTGCGACCGCTCCGCCGTGGGTACGGTTGAGCAGCCCCTGCTGCTCTAACGTATTCAAGTCCCGACGAATCGTCACCACCGTGACGTTAAGGCTAGCGCTTAGTTCCTCGACCGAGATCGTCCCGTTTTGTTGTAGGGCTTTCAAGATTTCCTGGAAACGTCGTTTTTGTCTGTCGCCGCCCTGAGGTGAACGCTCACCGTCTTCCAGAGCTGAATCCCGCTTTGTGATCGATGATCTTGGCATCGCGCGCTTTCCACTTCCGTTTCGGCCATCTTCGAAGAAGATCGTTCGAAACATCATTCTAAGATCTGTCCGTACTCTTCCAGAATACGCAAGAATAAATGTTCGATATAGCAAAAAACGTAAATAGAAAATGACGTAATTGCCATAATAGTGCTATATTTCGATACATGTTCACTCGCATCTGCAATCTCCTTATGCTCGGATCGCTAATCGCGGCCCCATTGGCGGCGCAATCCGGCAAGGTTTCGGTTGACGATGCTTCCGCGCGTCGAGCCATCTCGTTTTATCCCTATCGAGGTCGCTGGCATGGCGCGGATGTGGCCTATTCCATTCAGCTTTCTCCGGACCGTTTCCTATGGCTGTTTGGCGATACGTTTGTCGGGAGCCCGGATACGCAGCGAATCCCGGGAGACTCTATGCCCCGCAATTCTATTGGGATTGCCGAATGTTCATCCGGGCAGCCATGCCCTCTAACCTATGCGTGGAGAACTAACCGCTCCGGACAACCCTTTGCTTTCTTCGAAACCGGCACAGCCGAGTTCTACTGGCCGTTGGATGGCTTCGTTAGTGGCGACACTCTTTACGTAGTTCTCCAGAAGATGCACACGGCCGGAGACGGAGGTGCGTTCGGATTCGACTATTCGGGCGTCGTGCTCGCTTCAGTAAAGAACTTCATGGATCCGCCAACGCTTTGGAAGATCGTCTATCAGCCGATACTTACCGGAAATACGGTGATTCCGGGTGTGGCTGCAGTAGGGCCAGCCGCCGCAAAAAGTTCGACAGACCCCTCGGCTTCGGCTGGATTTGCATATTTCTTTACGTGGGTGAAGAACGGGCGATCGCCTGAGGTCACCTTAATGCGACTGCCCTCCACATCTTTGGACGACGTAGCACTTTCCGCCGGCCACTGGCAATACCTGACGAAGAGTGGCGCATGGAGCTCCTGGACCACACCCGCGTCCTTGCCGAAGGATGCCAAGGTGATCGTCCGCGGCAACTACACAGAGTTCACTGTCACGTATCACCCCGAACTGCGTCGCTGGCTGATGACGTTACCCGGAGGCCTTATGGACGGGGCCGCTCTGCTAAGCCATGCAAATTCGCTCACAGGGAATTGGTCTTCGCCGGAGCCGATCTACAACTATCCCGAATCCCAGCCCTCGAACCCTGATCATGCGCCGAATGTTTTTTGCTATGCCGCGAAAGAGCATCCAGAACTGGAGGTCAAAGGCACGTTCACATTTACTTACGCTTGCAATTCCACGAAAGAAGCAGAGGTGCTCGCGAATCCGCGGCTATACCACCCTGTTGTAGTAAACCTGCCCATGTCAGACCTGGTAGGCCCGGCAAAGAAGTGATCAACGGCGCAATTCAACTTCATGGGAAGCTGGAACACACGAACCTTATGAAAGAGAAAAAGCAAACAGCCATCGAAACGCTGGAAACAACCGTGGACTGGCGTCTGGGCAATCTGAGGGGACCTAACATTCAACGGAGCCGCAAGCTCTTGAAGGACCTTACTGGGGTGTATCCACAACACGCGAGCAGCGGGTTGACGTCCGACACAGAGGTTTATTCCGTGCAATGGTGGGCGCCCGCAGAAGAAGGTCAGGAGGGAGGTCTATTTTGGGGTGTCACGCATCTGCATGCCGGACGTGTAGGAAATGAGTACTTCATGACCCACGGCCATTTCCATGCTTTGCCAACGCGCGCGGAATACTATACGGCCGTTTCCGGACGCGGCATTTTGCTGCGTATGGAACGCAGCGGGCGTACATGGGCAGAAGAGATGACTCCCGGGACATTGCTGTACATCGATGGAAGGCATGCTCATCGTGTCGTCAACGTCGGAAATGAGCCCCTGGTGTTCTGGGCATGCTGGCCGAGCGACGCTGGCTACGACTACGGGACAATTGCACGGGATGGCTTTGGGCTTCGCGTTCTCGAGCGCGACGGCAAAGCTGTGCTGGTCCCCGTAGTGAAGGAGGAACATGTCGAACACATCGATTGAACGGAGCTACGATCCCGGCCTCGATATGCGGCTTTCAGAGCAAAGCCTTAGCTTTTCTTATGGCCCCAACTGTTTCGGTCCTGAGCCGGAAATGCGCAGCCTGAACGCAATCCGCCGCAGTCTTCTTGATCCGCAATGTTCCGGCCCCGATCCCGTTTATGGCATCTGCATGGATATCGGTAAGTTGAAAGATCGCGAAGAATTGAATCGTCGCTATCTGCTGTTCGGCGTCGTTGCATATGCTGCCGGAACCCTGGGGCGCGAGCCCGTGCGGAGCCAAGGGCATGTGCATGCAATCTCTCCGCACTCCGGCTGGTCCGCGCCAGAACTCTTCGAGATATGGCAAGGCCATGCAATCGTATATGCGCAGGAGTTTACCGGCAATGACCCAGGCCGTTGTCTCGCCATCGAGGCCGAGCCGGGGGAGCACGTGGTAGTGCCGCCAGGCTGGGCACACTGTGTGATTAACGCTGATCCGCGCGAGCGGATGGTCTTCGGTGCTCTGTGCGATCGGCAGTACGGTTTCGTTTATGAAGGCGTCAGGGCCCATCGCGGATTGGCATGGTTTCCGCTTGTCGATGCCGGAAAGATTGAATGGCAAAGAAACCCCTCGTATTTGTCGTCCCATTTAGAGGTGCGCGGCCCAAGAAACTACGAAGAGCTGAACGTGCGCAATGACATGCCTCTTTACGCTCAGTTCGAAAAGGATCCTGACGCCCTGCAATGGGTTTCGGAACCGCAATGTGCATTGAATGCCTGGAAGAATTTCGAGCTATGACATCGTTTTCAAGGAGACGTCTACTGGCAAGTACTGCGGCTGCAGGTATCGCTGCAGCCGCGCGGCCACTGTCCGCGCTTGCTGAATCCGACCAGTCTTTTCCCACACCGCAAAACGTCTTTTCCGCGCAAGGCGGCGCTGTCGATTTTCGATATGCACCATTGCAGTATCAGACAGCGTTCTGCTTTCCTGATGATCACCATAAAAGCCTCGTCAACGAACGGGGCTGCTTACTTTACGATTTCCCGGCAGACCAGTTCGCCTCGATCGACCAGTTCGGCACGGTGATCGAGTTCACGTTGGGCGGCATGGACCGCGACACAGTGCGGCGGCAGTGGATCGAATCTCCATCGGTTCCAATCGTGCATACGCTGATTGAGCGACCAATAGTGAGCTTTGAGCTGATCTCCTTTGCAACAAATCGTTCGGATGAAGGACGTGTCGATAATGTTTTACTCGAAGTCAGGGCAACTCAAGGCGCACTGCAGGTTTCGCCACGGTTGAATATCCAGTGCTCCGGGACTTGCGATTTGTCTGCGGGCGACTCGCCCTATCCGGTGCTGACGCGTACGGACAAAAAACCCTGGATCTATTGCATGGCGGCAAGCCCACGCAAAGACGAAGCCGTGTTGTGGGCGCGAACAGGTGGCTATGAACTGTACCTTGAACACCTATCGTCTTCGCCGCAGCAGCCTGCGCGCTATCTATTCCGCATTCCACAGGACAACTCGAAAACAATCGACAGGGCTATTGATCCCGATGCTCTTCTGTCGAGTGCCCGGAGCTTTTGGCGGAGTTGGAAGCCTTTCGGAGAACAGGTTCAATTCGAACTATCTGGCGCGAACCGAGACTTCCTCGCAGGGTGTGCAAGAAACATCCAGCAAGCCCGCGAGAACAAAGACGGGCGTTTGGTTTTTCAGGTTGGGCCAACGGTATATCGCGGCCTCTGGATCGTTGACGGCAACTTTCTTCTGGAGGCTGCCAGGTATCTCGGTTACGACAAGGAAGCCGACGACGGCTTACGAAGCGAGTGGAGCCGCCAGGCCCCCACCGGTCAAATCGTCGCGGGCGGCGGCGGCGAGCATTGGAAAGACACAGCTATCGCAATGTTTACGCTGGTGCGGGCATGCGAGCTGAAGGACGATTGGTCCATGCTGCGCGAGTTTCGCGATCAGGTGGCGCTTGGCGTTCGCTTCCTTATCAAACTCCGCGATGAAGCGCGGCGCGGTAGTTCGACCAACGGCCGTTACGGGTTAATAGCCCCGGGGTTTCCCGATGGCGGCATCGCCGGCGTTCACTCCGAATTTAGCAACACAGTCTGGGTGTTGGCTGGTTTGCGCGCCGTGATGCGGTGCAACGAAAATCTGAAGCTTCCAGACCTTGAAATAGCCGCTTCGTTTTATCGCGAGCTCCGCGCCTCCTTTGACAGCGCCGCGAAGCAGGAAATGGTGACGGATCCGCGTGGCTTCTCCTATCTCCCGATTCTCATGCGGGACGATCCGGACTGGAAGCTGCCCGACCCCTGGCAGCGCCCGCGCCCACAATCGGGGCAGTGGCCTATTTCTCACGCTATTTTTCCAGGTTCCATCTTTGCCAAAGACGACCCGATCGTGCGCGGCCACATCGCGCTGATGCAAAGCTGTACCGTTGAAGACGTCCCGACCGAAACAGGATGGCTGAGGCACGAGTCCCTTTGGACCTACAATGCTCCGTTCGTTGCCCAGGTGTATCTGTGGGCGGGACTTCGCAAGCAGGCCGAACGCACGTTCACAGGCTTCCTCAACCACGCTTCTCCACTGCTGGCATGGCGCGAAGAACAGCCACTGCAACAAGCATCGGTTTCTCAGTATTGGGGCGACATGCCTCACAACTGGGCCAGCGCGGAATGCGTACGTTATCTGCGGCATCGCCTTGTTCTGGAGGACGAAGATCGGCTGCGCCTGCTCGATGGCGTTCTATCTTCTGAATTGGCACAAAGGAAGGCATTCTCGCTGGCCGGAACACCCACCCGCTTCGGTCGTGTTTCGCTGATCGTAGAGCCCACGGGCAATCAAGGATGGGAGATCAGCTTCCAACGCGAAGGTTCGAGGGTTCCCCACACGGTTGAACTCGCGGCTGATCTCCTCTACGGTCGAAAGCCAAAGTTGGAGGGGGCGGCCTATCGTCTCTCCGACGGCCGACTGTTGATTGATCCGGAGAAGCCAAAGTGGAAGATGTCCTGGCGCTAGGTGGTGGGTCAGTTTGAGTTTCCAAATGGAATGGGTTCAAGTAATCGTGGATGTGGATGTTCAGTCTTGGAGGAATACCTTGGCTGTATATGTAGTTTCGGATGTATTCGTGCGGCATGCGGAAGCAATTCAGACCTATCGGACGCGCGCCGCAGATTCTATAACCAAATACCGCGGAAAGTACCTTGTTCGCGGTGGCGAGGTCCAGGCGCTTGAAGGGACGTGGATCCCTCGAATGCTGATTATCGTAGAGTTCCCCAGCAGAGAGCAGGCAACGATCTGGTATGGCTCTCCTGAATATGCATCCGCTCTCGAAGTGCGCGACATCGCTCTCAGCCGCAATCTTATTCTCGTCGACGGTATCGGTGGACTTGGGTAAAGGAATTCCACCCAAAGTTGAGGGTGCTTCGGGCTGGCACCAAATTCAAACTGACCCACTACCGGAATCTTCGAGATCTCCGCAAGTCATTATCGTTCGGATAGAATGTCCATAGTCGAGAAAGTGCAGGTCGGTAAAGGTAAGCCCGGCCACCTTCCGCCAGGAAGGCTCTGTTCGCACTCATAACGAGTGCGGACCCGCGACAAGCAGGAGTGTGAACGCACTCCGGTCTTGGGCGGATTTCCATTTCGATGAACCGATCGTCAGCCGCCATCCCATGACCAAAATCAAAGGAGAAAAGGTATGCCTACGATCCAAGCAAATAGCGGCGTCATTACCCAAATCAATGTATTTACCGTCAAGCCCGAGAATCAGCAGGCTCTCGTCGATCACCTGATCCGCGCAGCGTCTGTTGGACGACAGATTCCTGGCTGGAAATCCATCTCGATTCACAAAAGTATCGACGGCACGGCGGTTGTGAACTATGCTCAGGCTGAAAATATGGAAGCGTACAAGAGGATCTTCGAAGAGCTCTCTAACAGAGGGCATCATCGAGCAAGGACACTAGCTCGGTGATGCTCATCCAGGGCTCTATGAGGCTGTCTACACGCCTGACAATGCTTAGAAGACGGAAAGGGCGGAACAACTATTGGTCCCGCCTTAGCCGTTTAGGCCGAGGGTTGCAAAGCACGCACGTAAGCAAGCATTGTGCCGCACTGTTTTCCTTCGCTCGCACCATAGGGGCGGATCGAGTACTTGCCGACAGCAGCAGGAACGATGAATGTCTCGGCGTAATGCACAATGAATGGTTTGAAATTTCCTTCCGGGCTTTCGACGATTGCCTCACTGCCTTCGACGAGGTTCAGCACATGGACCGTGCCCTGCGTGTCATGAGCTACTGGGACCCGGAACCAGTGGCGTCGAGTCTCGATGAATTCGAGTTCGTGCAATCCTGTCCGTTCTTCACGCCAACCTTCGCCACCTGCCACCGACTCAAATTGATTGACGAGTGATGACGCCACCCATTGTGTGGTGCGATCCCATTGGATATTTGCCAACCCGTGCTCCAGATGGATTGGGCGGGGGCGGCCATCGAGCCCGAGACGTCCCCAGTCCCACAGCTTGAAGGTGAAGATGTAAGGCGTTGCGCTGATCTCCAACACCATACTGTCCTTCCCGGAGCAGTGGATCGTTCCCGCCGGGATGAGGAAATGATCGTGCTTGCACGCGGGAAATCGATTGACATATTCCTCGGCAGGAAAGTCGAAGCCGCCCTCTTCTGCGCGCTTTAGATCGGAGGCCATTCTGTCGTGATCGACTCCGTCCTTCAGCCCCAGGTAGACGGTCGCGTCCGGTCCTGTGTCCAGCATGTAGTAGCTCTCGTCCTGGGTGTATGCCATGCCGAAATGCTCTTGTATGTACTGCGTTAGCGGATGCACCTGAAGCGAGAGGTTTCCGCCACCCATGGTGTCGAGGAAGTCGAACCGGATGGGAAACTCATCGCCGAACCGGCGATACACCTCGCGTCCAAGTAGTTCTTCCGGCCGGGCAAACACTACATCGATCGCAGGGATCTCGACGCGGTACTCCCCGAAGCCAAGTAGCAGACTGTTCTCCTCCGGCACGCAATCGAAACACCATGCATGGTTCGGCGCTCCGTCTTCGGGTAGATCGCAGACGCGCTCCATCCAGTGGCCGCCCCATGGTCCGGGATCAAAAAAGGGCGCAACGCGGAATGGCTGCGTGACAGCTTTCGCCAACCCGCGGCGGAACGCGGCGCCAGAGATCATCTTCGGATTGTCTGGTACGTTGGTGTCCAGCAGGTAGTCGAGTTTGCCGAGCAGCCGCCGCTTCTGGCGATCAGCGGCACGCCAATCGAGGAAGAATGCTCGCTTATATTTCAGCGCAGCCCGTTCCTCGTAATTTTCCATGCCGAGATTAGAGATCTCATTCCGCCGCTGCCGCATCTGCAGTTCCCAGCGGGCAAGGTCCGCATAGATCAGCGTTGACGGCTCATAACAAACGAGAGAAGCGCCCGTACCGATGACTACTGAAGTTTCGCACTTCGCCAACTCCCGTTGGGTATCGCGTAGCTTCTCATCGTCCAGAAAGTCGAGAAGCTCTGCGGTATTCATCATGCCGAAGACGGGATCGTCTGTCAGTAGCGACGCGTACTTGCCGGCAATCTCAACAGGCGATCGAAAGAGGTCGTCGGTACGAAGAACCGTCGCCTTCGGAAGCGCCACTCGCACAGCCGACTCGATTTCATCAACAAACGCGCCCGGATAACACTCGATACAGATAGTTCCGTCCAGTCCGGTGAACCTCTCGACAATCTGTTCCCATCCCGCAAGACATTCGTCCGCGGTCCCCACAGGAAGAAAGGGGTGCCTGTCGTACATTACGATCGCATCTCCTGAAACAGAGGCTCCACGCCATAAAGCGCGGCATGGTTTCCGAGCGCCGCTGCCACGATGCGTGGTTCGCTGAGCGGAGCCCATGTGTTGTGCCGCACATGCTCGCGCACTGCTGGCAGAATTACGTTGGCGGCCTTCATCACGCCTCCTCCGAAAATCACAACCGCAGGATCGTAGGCGAGAACCGCAGAGACTGTCATCGTCCCCCATACATGAAGACAGTGGTCACGCACACGAGCGGCGACAACATCCCCATCCTCAGCTAGCGCGTACAGGTTGAGAAAGTTCAATTCAGTGCACGACAGACGACTCTCGGCAAAGTCTGGTTGCTCACGGCAAAGCGCAGGCAGCACCCATCCAGACGCTTCCGACTCCGCGCAACCGCGGCCGCCACAGGTGCAGCGTCTTCCTTCTAGCGTGACCGGGACGTGGCCACCAAGGCATGCGGCCAGTCCGTGAGTGCCAGACGGTAGACGCCCATCGACCGCTACGACGCCTCCAATTCCAGTGCCAAGTGTGAACATGACCACATTGTCTTCTCCACGACCGGCGCCAGCAGCCATTTCGCCTCGCAGAGCGAGCCGGGCGTCGTTTGCCATCCGAAAGGGAGCTTCAAATGTCTTGATGGCCCAATCGTTCAAATCGAGATCGGGAGCGTCCACGAACTTGCCGTTTGTGGAAACGGCTCTGTTTTCCGCTTCGCGCACCAAGCCGCAGAAGCCGACTCCAATCCCGTTGACGTCACAGTTCGTTGTCTTACGAAGACGCGACAGGGTGGCAGACAGCGCAGGCAATACGGGAGCCAGTTTCAACGAGTCGGAGAGCGGAAGAGCGTCGTAAGCAAGCAGGACACCATCTGCCACGACCCCGCAGGTCACGTGGGATCCTCCAAGATCGACCGCCAGATATGCCATTCTCCATGCTCCAAGCCCGACTCCCCTTTTGCTGTTTAGGAAGGGAAAAATTTTCTATTTACGCCTTGAAGAATACTACCATAAGGTGTTTTACTGTAAAACGAACATTGATTTTGTCTTTATCGCTTTTTAGCGAAACCTGCGAAAGATTTCTTATCTAGGAGACTCAGTGCCAATCACAAGAGGTCTTGTTGCTTGCTTACTTGGGATAAGCGCGGTTGCTATGTCCGCGCAGTCATCAACGTCGGCGACTCTGCGTTGGTCCGAGTCGCTCTCCCAGAACTACCTGGTCTATCCGGATCAGGTGTACGGCTTCCAAAGCGGCGTGCAGCTGAAGCTTGACGTATGGCAGGCACAGACGGACGTGTCTGTGCCGACGGTAATCTACTACCATGGGGGCGGATGGTTCTTCGGCGACCGAACCGGGGCGGTTCCTTACTTTATGCCTTGGGTCGCTCGAGGCTGGAACGTGGTGAATGTTGAGTACCGGATGTCCGGGACCGCACCTGCACCGGCCGCAGTGGAAGACGCCCGTTGCGCGCTCCGCTGGGTTTACCGGAATGCGAAGCAGTTTCATCTGGATTCCTCACGGATCATCGTTACAGGCCACTCGGCCGGCGGACATCTTGCCTTGATGGCTGGAATGCTTCAGGATTCGGATGGACTTGATGATGAATGTCCTGCTGACCGTGCGACGGACGTCCCGATAAAAGTAGCGGCCATAGTGGATTGGTATGGACCAACCGATGTTTCCGACATCCTTCAAGGCGCCAATCGGCAAACCTATGCGGTGGCTTGGCTCGCCGGACTGACGGACAAAGCTGCGGAGGCGAAGCGGGTTTCTCCGATCAGTTATGTTCATGCCGGTTTGCCTCCAATCCTCATGCTGCATGGCGACCAAGACCCCACTGTGCCATACGGCCAATCGGTTCATCTCCACACCCTCCTCGATACAGCCCACCAACCGAACGAGCTCTACACCGTCGCCGGTGGAAAGCATGGCATGTTTGGGAAAGAGGCAGATGAGCGCGCCTATGAGCACGTCTGGGAGTTCCTCGAGCGATACGTTCCATCTCTCCCGGCGCGGGGACACGACCCTCTAAACAGTCCTGGAGTTTCTGTCTCACACTAGCGCTGCGTCGGAAAAGGTGGATACGAATTGCCAATTAATAGTCATTTGGTTCGCAGCTCCGCCGCTGGTGCTCTGGGGGCCTGCTGTTCGGATTCGATACGGCCGTTATTGCCGGTACGACCCATGCGCTCACGGCACAGTTTCAGCTCACTCCGTTGCAACTTGGATTCACTGTATCGATCGCACTCTGGGGAACCGTCGTCGGCGCCGTGTCGGCTGGAGACATTGGCGATCGCCTGGGACCGCGCTCGACACTGCGATGGCTCGCCGTCCTGTATGTGGTTTCGGCCATAGGCTGCGCCCTCGCGTGGAACTGGCCGGCGTTTCTAGTAGCACGATTCATCGGTGGCCTGGCTATTGGCGGGTCATCGGTGCTTGGTTCTGTCTATGTTGCTGAACTCGCACCCGCAGCCTATCGCGGCAGAGTGGTCCAGCCTGTTCCAGATCAATATTGTCGTCGGCATTCTTCTGGCCTACTTCTCAAATCTGATGGTGAACGCACTGCATCCAGGAATGACCAAGTGGCGTTGGGATTTCGGTGTCTCTGCTTTGCCCGCAGTCTTGTTCTTTGTGATGCTGCTGAGCATTCCTCATAGTCCGCGTTGGCTTGTTACGCAAGACCGTCTTCAGGACGCACGCAGCCCGATCGCGCGTTTGGGACACACCGATCCCGATGTGGAGCTCAAAGACATAGTCGCGTCCTTCGCGAAGGAAGGGATCTCCCATAGCGAATCACTCTTTAAGCGAGCGTAAGGCAGTAGACGAAGGCCAGTATGCTGCCATCTTGCTGTAGAGCTTTCTTCCCATGACATGAACACTGGCACGCCAGAGATGATCCGCCTCCCAACGGAAGGCTTCCTCATCGATCTGCTGGAACAGAAATGAATCGTCCCCGGACGGTGAGCAGACGAATCCATCAAGGGTCTGGCGTATTTTTAGGACTACTTTCGCGTTCATCGCTATCTCCTCCGCTTTAGCGTCTCGCTTACGAATCTGAGCCAGCGTTCTCTGGCGTGAGCTTCGCAATTTCTTGTTTCAAAATGTTGAGGTTGGCTGCGAGGAATCCTTCAATGAGCTGAAGGTCTTTCACGGTGTAGCGGGAGGCCAGTTGACCCATCGCCGCACCCAGTCCGTCGTACAGCCCTGCCAGCTTCGCTCCGGCACTCGGCAAAAGCTTCACAAAGATTCTACGTCGATCCTCGCTGTCGCGGACTCGTTCCACGAAGCCCGCTTCTTCCAGCCTGTCCAGAATCCCGGTGATCGCACCCGTTGTGAGCCCCGTAGCCTCTTTGAGGGCGCCGGCAGTCATCGATGAAGACACGCCTCCGAGGATTTCGAGACAGCGCGTGTCTGTGACATTCAGCCCCACTTTGGCTGCGATCAATGAGTGCAGAAATACATTGCATGTCGTGAGTTCGCGACCGAGCTCGCGTCCCACGCGCCTCAGGAGAAGTTCCCGTTCGTTTTTTGCGTTCATTCATTCCTCTTGCAAATTAGATTAGTTAATAAGATGATTAGCTTGCAATGTAATTAGCATGCCACATGAGGTAAATATGGCGGACCAAACGACACTGGTGATCGGCGGCGGGATCGGGGGACCCGCAGTGGCACTTTTCTTGAAGCGGGCTGGCTACCGGCCTCTTGTCTTCGAAGCGTACAAGGCAGCTTCGGACATCGGCGGTGGACTTCAGATTGCGCCGAACGGGATGAGCGTGCTGAATGAACTTGGCCTCGCAGAAACGGTGCGACAGGCCGGGGTGGAAAGCGCCGAATTTTGCTTCGAGAATCAGTTCGGCAAAACGTTGCGATGCATTCCGAATGGACCAGCATCTCGCTATGCATTCCCTGCGACCCAGATTCGGCGTTCTCTTGTGCATCAAATCTTGCTCGATGCGTTGGCCCAGCAGAATATCCCGATCCACTATTCCAAACGATTGGCGCGGATCACATCCAATCGCGATCAGGTCACCGCGACCTTCGCCGATGGAAGCTCTGTGTCGGGAAGCATTCTGATCGGAGCGGACGGACTTCACTCCAACACGCGAGGTCTTCTTTTTCCCGATGCACCCGCACCTCACTACACAGGTCTGATTACGGTGGGTGGGTTTGCCAAGAGCGATGCCCTGATCCCCAGAGACCCATCTCATCTGACCCGCGCGCATCTGGTGTTCGGTCTCAACGGATTCTTCGGCTATGGCTATTACGACCCTGCCGATCCTTCCTCCGTCATGTGGTGGAGTCATCTGCAGCGTGAAGCGGAGCCCTCAGAGCACGAACTACATTCCGCCGGCATAGAAGAGCTGCGAGGCAGGATTCTTACCCATCATCGCGGGTGGTCGGAACCCGTGGAGACTATCCTGCGCGCTGCGAACCGCATCTTTTGTGGACCGGTGTATGACCTAGCCGACCTCCCAAAGTGGTCGAGTGGCCGTATAGCTCTCATCGGCGACGCAGCGCATGCCATCAGCCCTCACGCCGGTCAAGGTGCATCTCTCGCCCTTGAGGACGCGCTCAACGTGGCGAAGCAACTGAGAGATGCATCGCCGGAAACGGCGTTCGAGAGATTCCAGCAAGCCCGTCAGCTTCGCGTGAGCCGAATCATCGCAGATGCCCGCAAACGCGGTGAAGGCAAACAGACGCTTCCTCCCAATGCCGCGAAGATTCGGGACTTCATTCTCACGCAGTTCCTCCGTTTCCGAGGCAAGCGACTTTTCGACGAAGCGTACGGCTATACAGAGGTGTGGAGTTGAGGGCCGTTCCTAGATCAGCATTGATCCTTCGAGCGGCAGAGATTTCGCAGACGGCTTCTGCGAAATCTCACGGCGGAGTCAGTTCAAGACAATACTGCGTCAAGCTTTTGAAGCAGGGTTTGATACTTCTCCGGATTCTCAGTTTGCAATCGTTCCAGATTCATAAGCTTCCATCGAATCGCCGGAAGATTACGAATGGCCGGTGGCCTGATGAGGTTCCAGTCCGGCCTGAATGTATGAAAGGACCTAAGAAAGAGCTTAGAGGTTTCATCCAGGCGAGAGCTAATCTCCGCAATCAATTGCTCTCGGGTTGCGAGGAGCACCTCCAGGGAGGTTTCACTAACCGTCATTCCGACAAATTCTCTCTCGAAGGCTTGCCTTATGTCCTTCAATCGGGGTTGCAGGAGTTCGTGCGCTGGACGATTGTGGCTCAGAATGTATGCGAGAAATGTCTGGTAGAGAGTTTTGTCGATCCCCTCATTGGCAAGCAGGTGTTGAACGTCGAATAGATCCCGAGGATGCTGTCTGTCCAGTGCGGCAGCCAGCTTGCCCGCGTAGAGGTCGGCAAACGACACGACTTGGATTTCGGCAAAGCCGAATTGCCCCTCTACGATGGGCCGGACTGTTCTCAACTCTACGGGATGGACGGTCCCTCGAAGGACTGGAGTGACTTCAATCTTGATCTGGGCGCTTCTTTGACGAACAAGGACGAGGGTTCCGCCTGCATTGGCGCTGTCGGTTACGATGCTGTCCGGAATTGCTTTGCGAATCTTCTGGGCAATACGACTCAGCGCAGATCGTATCCCGATAAGCGATGTCTCGCGATCCTCAATCGGTAGATACACTAGATCGATGTCCACCGAAAGTCGGGGCAGGTCTCGAACGAAAAAATTGATTGCTGTTCCGCCTTTGAGAGCAAAGCAAGTCTCGGTCGCGACATGGGGTAATACGCGGACAAGCAGGGCGACCTGTGCCTCGAAAATTTCACTGGCCATCGTGGGTACTCCCAGCGCTGAATAGTTCCGTTGGAAGCGTGATCTGATAGTGGGAGTCGAAGTGGCCCTGGGGAACCAGTTGACGCTTTCCTTTCCCGAGATCGACGGAAGACTGATCCAGATGCTTGAACCAGGCGTGTCCATGCCTGTCCGCATACCAGAGAAAGAGCCGCTTTACCTTCACACTCTTGCATTCCCGCAGGAGCTTTGCCAGCAGTTGAGGACGGAGATTCGCTAAGCCTTCCATGACGACATCGACTTGATGAAAGCTTTCGCGATGCGGGAGTTCGTCGATCATCTCCAGGATCGCTCGCTCGGGCGCGGACATGGTCAGCGACCATTCCCAAGGACTCGTGGACTCCGCATCCTTTGGCACCCCTGATGCTTCACCAGAGCGCAGGTCGTAACGCCTCGCTTCAACGCCGGTATTGGAGTTTGCAAACAGTGCCAAAGAGCGGGTTTCAAACTGAGCGGATACCGGCAGCTTGGCGAGCCAAGATGGGAGGCCCGACCCGTACAGATAAACCTGCGGAGTCTCGCCGGTCTCAACGTAATGAGCATACCCAGACAGTTCGATCACCGTTCGTCCGCCTACGTGAAGGGGGTTGTGCATGACCTGCTGAAGGGAGAGCACGACAACATCCCATCGCAGCGAGGTCTTGGTCATCTGGCTGGGTCGCCGGTAGACGCGGGGAGCTATCCTTTCGAGCCAGCCCCTCTCTACATAGTCCCGTATCGACGAACGAGTGAGACCTTGGGCTTGGAGCCAGGCGCTATCCGCCAAGAATCCCTCCGGCAAACTCAGCAGCAGCCGGTTTAGTCGAGATGATCTTCGTGCGTCCATGACGCACATATTCATATATAGATAAACCCATTGTCAAGTTTATAAAAACATATCATTGTGCGTCTTGAACGCACATAATAGCCAGATGGCAAACTCGATTCCGTAGAAGAACCTTGAAGGAATGAACATCAACCGGGCTGCCCGCCCACAGCGCAGCCCGATTGCCCGAGGTTGAATTTTGGTAGCATTTTGGTAGCAAATATCGCCGATTATGCCAGTTTTGCCGGGTTTGCAAACTCATAAGTGCTTTACCGTCAATAACTTATGGTGATACCCGCAACATGGCATGGAAGAGGTCGTCGGATCGATCCCGACCAGGTCCACCAATCAGTCTTTGGTCTTTTTGAATCTGCAAATTACAGCCAACAATCCTCCAATATCCCCGCAAATTTGGCCACCTTTTGCTCCTGAAGGACACAGGAGAGGATTCTCCGTGCACTGAAATCTGCTGCTAAACAGAGCCATTCTCTGATCGGGAAATGCCGAGTGTCCTTCGGAAAGTAGGAATGTCGGGGACTCGCAGATTTGAACCGCCTTGCGAGCAACCAGATATGAGACAAATGAACGGCTCGCTGGAAATCGAATGTCGAATTGATCCGAAGTCTTCTTGACAATCCGGGCAACATCGAGATGGCAGCGGTTTCCGATCCTTTAAGGTCCAGCGGATATACCGACCTTAAGGCACGGCCACAAACTTTAGATCAACCTACAATACGGCAGCAATGCTTCAATGAATGACTCGGCATGAAGTCAACAATTGAAGTCTGGCGTCGCCGCCGGACGGTAAACACAAGCCGACTTACCCGCACTGATGTGGCGACTTCTGCACGGCAACTCGTAGATAGAACGATGGTTTGCTCAGATAGGCAGCAGGCGGAGGGCGCTGATGAGGGTGTTGAATTGTGGATCACTTCTTTTTCGCGGAGCCGAAATAGAAGGCAATCATGATCAGCGGAGCTTCCTTGATCCCTCTATCCTCCATGCCAGACAGGGAAACCAATCAGAACGTGAAGATCACGATCATTGCAACTAATAGGAGGGCGTCCCAGGCCTATCCCAGTTGAGTGAAGGAGGCCTGGATGCCTCTCTTCTCCAGAAACCATTGCAGTACAGCAAGAACAATTATGAGTTGGGGAAGCGACCGGACAAAGGACGCTGGAACAGCGGCATCCACCAAAGTCACGCCGTAATCAAAGGTCTACCGAACCTCGGGCCGAATTATGGCTGCGCATCGAGAAAATCCATGATGCCGTTGTACGCAGTTGCCAACTGTGCCTTCAATGCGTCCCGCTCCCGCGATTGAAGGTGCTTCGTCTGCTTGCCACCCTTGGTTTCGAACGGATGGCTGTCAGGAATGCGATTACGGCGATCGTTCGCAGCCCTGAGCGCTGTCGCGATCGCGGTAAACTCGTGCGCGAAGGCGGCGTTAGCGTCCAGAAGCTGACCAAACGTCCTGAGTCTTTGCCCGCTCCCGTCCACCAATGGCATGGCTCCAGCCAGGTTGTTGTCGGCCATATACTTCTGGAAGGCGCGAAAGACGGCATCGTTGAACGAGTTCTGGGATGCAAGCCAGCCGGACTTATCCGAATAAAACTTGCTGTCGGCGTTCAGGAGCAGGTTGAGCACGTGCTGAAAATTCGCATCGAGAAGTGGCTTCCAGCCTCGCCAATCTGGTCAAATTTCGTATTGCGAGTGGCGCCGATCAAACCCAGCCCCTTGAAGACGTTCTTCGTCTCAGGCGGGATCCGACTAACTCGTAACCTCAAATCGTGCGTCGAGATATCACGCTGCACTAACTCTTCAGCTAGCACCATACCCGCAGCCGGTGCGTGCTGTTCAATAAGGTCAGCGGCCACACCACCGCGCTCGAAATCGTCATCCGCGAGGTGCGGTATAACGAGCGACTGAACATATGCAGTACTGGTACGAAGCTTGTTGAGGACGCGGGTTGCGGGAACAATGCCGGCATTCCTGCACGTCAGGAAGAAAGCAAGAAGTGCACGCTGGATGGGAAACGAGAGATGTCCGGCTCTGGCGCGCCGACGGGCGATCGGCAGCAACGGAGCGATAGTTCTCTCAGCCTTCGAAGGGTCGATTCCTTCAACCCTCCGAAGGCTCTCTCTTGAGCACGATAGGCAAGAATGGGAATCATGTGATTGCGGCGCATCCCTGTGTTCGGCTCCCGGTCAAACAGTTCCCTCCAATGTTGCCGGAGTTCTTTGTGACTCATCGCCGGCAATTGCTCCAAAAAAAGGGTGCCTGCCTGTTCACTTGTAAGTCTGGGCTTCGCTATCTTGACCATGAACTTGCCTTTCTCCGGGCAGGTCCATTGACGCTCTGCTCGCTGGAAGAGTCAAGCGAACTTTTGTGCGGAGAAGACTTGATATTTGCAGAATGGATATGGCCCGAAAAAGGTATCCATAGAATGAGATGAATTCCTTGCGGCAGCCGCAATGAGAATGCGATGAGGATAGGCCGAATCTGCTCCGCAACCTGAGTACGTCCCTGGGGACTTCCGAGAAGTTCCGCTGTGCACGATGCTGAGGCCTCAACCTTGTCTAAATCAGGTGTCCTGTTCTAGCAGGATGCACTCCAGCAGCATCTATCTGCTGCAATGTATAGTGGCTTTGTCGATGCTCGGTTATTGGTGTATCACATAGCCACTCCGCGCCAATATGCTGCCTAGGATGGTTTTGGAGTGAATCCCATTCCAAGTGATTTGATAGCTGGCATGTGGATCCACGCCGGAAAACCTTATAGTCACCGGGCGCAACGCCGGGAATGTATCTATGTCAAATGAGATGGAATGGTTCCTTACCGTCACATGACGAAGCGAGCAGGCGTTGAAACCAACCCCCTGTTTCGTATCAAGGTTGATGAATGCGTCACCAAGTGCCGGATACATCATTTCGATAGAAGTCATACCGCTTCCTGCTCCCCAATGGAATCCAGTCAGCGCGCCGGGTTCGTTGATGTAGCCGGTATGTGCCCAGTTTTCCCATGGCGCCACGGCGAAGGTGGAGCGGGCCGCAGCCACGGCGCGCTCCAGATATTCCTGGGTCCCAGTCTCTTTGTAATAATCCCACAGCAATACGGCGGCATAGGATTCGCGGGCGTCGCTCCACTCCGCATCTGTGTTCTGCGTGGTGAATCCGCCGACCATCTTCGGTGAAAATGCGGGGTTGTTCCACAGTTGCTGTGTCAGGAGCAGATAGTCCAGCACTCCTGTCCCAAGTTCGAGATATTTTGTTTCTTTTGTTGCCCGGAACAACTCCAGATATGCCTTCGCCGCCTGGATTTGGGAAAGGTTGTTTTGCGGATATTGCGCCGTCCACGGATCGTAAAATCCAAATGGTTTTCGCGCGCACGATAAAAACGTCTCGAAATCGAACCAGCGCTCTCTTGGCAGCACTTCTCTCGTAATGAAGTCCATCGCCTGTGTTGCGGCATTCAGGTAAGTACGGTTCCCTGTAGCTTCCGCTAGCGAAGCGAGAAACAGGGCCGATGCCGCCGTCTCCGCATTGAAATCGCGAAACTCGCTCCTCGGCTTCAGATCCTTGTCATACCACGATGGAATTACGCCGCTCGGAAGTTGTTGTCTTACTAGAAAGTTACCGTAAGGACGAACAAAGGCGAGAACCTCGGTTTTTCTAGCGGGAGTGAGATCTTCCGCCCATTTCAGCATCCAGTATGCGGTCCAGGACATGTCGAAGGCGTGGTAGTCTCCAAAACCTGCCCAGTAATCGGAACGAAGCCAGCTTTTATCCTTAACCAAGTAGATAGTGGAAAACGCGCCGCCGTCCCGCGGACTAGTCAACGCGAGATTTAGAACGCTTTCAGCTTTCTTTTCGATATCTTTGTCTCCGGTGTGCTCGCCGTATAGATACCAGCCATATGCGCTACGCAGCGTCTCAAACCAAGCGTTGAACCATGCATCCGGAGCGGGTTTGTTCCACTGTCCCCAAGGATTTCTATTGCTCATTAATGTTCCACAATGCTGATCGCCACAATCGAATTCGCGATACACTTCGTTCGCATAACGAATCCAGGTGTCCTTCCGCCAATCATCGAAGGTCACCAATTGCGGTCGCACGACGTTCTGCTGAAGATCGTTGGAACGCAGAAGTTCCTCGCGTCCGGTATTCGCCCAGAGAAGACGGACTGCTCTGCGATAGCCTAGCTTCTTGGGTTGGGCGGATGCCACGATCCAATATTGGTATTCCACGGTGTCCGCAAGGAGTTTCGTCGTTCCCGTCCGCGAGCGACGGAAATAGCTGTGTCCATAAGGCTGCGAAGGTATCTGTCCATAGGACAGCCAGGGAAGCACCTCCGAGGTCACATCAAGATCGAGCGCCACCGGCACGCGCCGCCGATCGCTCAACTTGGGCATCAAGGCCGTGAAGACTTCGCCCTGTTGCAGCATGACCACGGGAGACTTGAAGCCCCAGATGGGAATGTCGTCATCGGCTTGATTTTTAATATTTTGGCTCCAGACGAAGTCCACCGGGCCGGAAAGCGCGGTCTGCGATTTGCGCCTGCCCGGAGCGAAATCATAGCGGTCCTCGACGGAGCGCAATACAACGCCAGGCTTGGGCACAAATTTGACGTCCACGGCCAAAACGTCCGGCTCAGTCGTAAGAAGGACCCGCTGATCGAGAGAACCGACAGCACAGTCCCCATGCAACAGGAACCCTCCGGCAATTCGTTCGACCTGTCGCATTTGACAGGAATGAATCTCGTCCGGTATTCCCGCTGTGGAGACGCGCGTCGGGGCATAGAGGGAGGAAAGCGCGGGTACCCAGGCGTTATGTGCCCGGATGGAAATTACTTCGTATGTGGGCGTGTCCCTGTTTCCCAACTCTACCCGGACCCGTCCGTTATGCGCCTCCAGCGTAACTGCGCCAAGCGGGCAAACTGAGAATATCGAGAATAAAAGGATTATCGTGGCACGCATATTGATAGAGATGTCCGATCAATTATTTTTCAATAGCTCCGATGATCATTCGTCTGGTCATCCGACCTGCCGAGCGACCCATTATTGTTGGTTTACAGTAGTGGAATTTTTCTTGGAACCGGAACCGATATGGCCGGAATCGTTGCCTGGGCCGCCGACCGGTTGCAATGCCGGGAGTCTTTGCTCGACGGACGGCAGCGGTGGAAACGGCGCATGGGGTTCGGCCTGATACCAATAGGCAACGGAATAGAAATTATCCGAGCGATCGTTGGCACTGCCATGCTCTATGGTTGCCTTGAACGACTTGGTAAATGGGATGGGTGAATCGAGATGAAAGCGATACACACTCGATCGACTGCCCGCCAACTCCTCGCCGACAACGGGGGCGCCATACAGTGGATAGGAAAATGGCTTGCCGCCAAAGTCCCATGCGCCGAGGAAGTAGTCCTCCGATCCGGTTCCAGCGATGGATGGCTTCTTTGCACCGTCGATAAAGAACATGTCGTCGCCTTCGCCCCACCAAAAGTCCTGGTTCTGCAACACCGACATGGTGACGCCTACATACTGTCCATGCCCTTTCGCATCCATCCAGACATAATTCCCATCGCCATACAGGTTCGTCTTGTCGTTTACCAGCGTATCCTGATTGTTCGTCCAGGTGTCAGTCCAGCCGTGGTTGGGCTGCGCCTGCCGATACTCTGCGTGAAAATAAAGAGTATCTGGCGGCAGTGGGTGGGAGTAGGTCCGATAATCAATGTTGTAATAGAAAGCGGCAATTGGCTGCTTCCCCTCATTCGTAACCGTGATTCGCGCATGACGACGAAATGGCATTGGAAAAAAACAATTCAAGGCCTTGACGCTTCCAACCGACAGCATTTCCGAATGCCAGTTGTAGTAATGACCGAGTCCCAGGCCGAAAAAGTCGCCAATGGGAGTTTCGACGCTGGGATCTTTTTCTCCATCCCAATACATGCGCAGCACAATCCGCTTCAGATTGTAAGGCTCGGCATCCGCGATAGTGAACCATATATGGGAAATCGTGCCAGGGCCATCCACGTCCAACACGGTGAGCGTCGCACCCGGAGCAACTACGCGAAAGTCAGCGTTGGCTCCCATGGGATCGCTGCTGGATGCGCGATGCGGAGTGTAGGTCTGCTGGCGCGTTACGTCCGGTTGCCAGCTTGCGCTCTGGGCATAACTTGGACCAGTTGCGCAGGCCGTAAGCAGGAAGAAGATTGCAAGCATCTTCATAGCTGGTTCCCTTCAGGTAAAATCTGCATTACTCGATGCCAAAGCTGTGTTGCATCTGCTCGAGAGAGATGCCATTCGTTTCCGGGTAATAAAACAGCACGATTAAGAAATCGACCACCATCATCGCGGCAAAGAAGATGAACGGGTATGCTCCGGAAGAGGTGGCCATCACGGGAAACACCAGAGAGATGACGGCATTTGTGACCCAGTGCGAGGAACTTCCCAGGCTTTGCCCCTTGGACCGTACTACAGTTGGAAACACTTCGCTGATATACACCCAGACCACAGCGCCTTGCGACACGGCAAAGCACGCAATATAGGCCATAAGCAACCAAACCAGCCAGTTCAGATGAGTGCGTGTGAAGAACACAAACGAGATCGCGGTCAGGCATGCCGTCAACCCTACAGTTCCAATCAGCAACAACTTCCTGCGGCCAATCCGATCGATAACCGCCATGGCAAGCAATGTCGCCACCAGGTTCATGGCCCCAACAGCGACTGCCTGTATATCTCCGGAGATTTTGCTTGCACCTGCCATTGCGAAAATATCGTTCAGGTAATAAAGAATCGCATTGATTCCGGACAACTGGCAGAACATTCCCACCGTGATGGCGAGGAAGACTGGCAGCCGATATTTGCGGGAAAACAGCGGCTCGGCTGAGGCAGATCGCTCCAGATGGATGGAGGCGACAATTTCATCCAGTTCTTTTTCAGGTTCCGGGGCCCCTGTCAGTCGCAGCACGTCCAGTGCTTCGCCCAGCTTTGCCTTCATGGCGAGCCACCGCGGACTGCGCGGAATGCCGAACAGCGCAATGAAGAAAAGAATTGCCGGGACCCCGGAAATGCCAAGTTGCCAGCGCCATTCGTGTGCACCAATGTGCATGCCGGCAATCCAATAATTCGACATATAGGCAAACAGAATGCCGACGACGATATTGACCTGGAAGAAGCCGACCAGTCGACCGCGCCACTCTGTGGGCGCGATTTCGGCGATGTACATTGGCCCTAAGACGGACGACCCGCCTATCCCAACGCCACCTATGAAGCGAAAAACGATCAGCGCAGTCCAGTTCCATGCGAATGCGCATCCCACAGCGGAGATCACGTAAAAAGCGGCCATGATGCGTAGGCTGTCCCGGCGGCCAAACCGTTGTCCGGGAATGCCCGCCGTCATGGCGGCCAAAACCGTCCCAATCAGGGCGCTGGAGACGGTGACTCCGAGCAGCGCTGGGGTCAGGTGATACGTCATCGTCAGGGCGTGCGTCGTACCGGAGATGACCGCAGTGTCGAACCCGAATAGCAGCCCGCCAAGTGCGCCGACCACCGTGCTTTTGACGACGTGCGAGTTGATGGTCATGAAGCCTCGCTGGCGTGCGACTCAGTGGCAATCTCACGCAGGGTAGGCAGGACATGTCCAATTCTGGCCGCTGGAGCATCGGGTGATCCGAGTGAAAAATACAGTTCGCGGAACAATATGTACAGCCTGTCGTATACCGCAGCTTCGCGTGGATCGGGCACATAGGTTGCAAACGGTGGGCAGAGCGCACTTTGTGCCGCTTCCACCGATGCGTAATCTCCACTAGCGACGAATGCAAAGATCGCAGAGCCCAGGCTGGTGACGTCACCGGAAGGCACGAGCACAAGCTTGTTCAAAGCATTCGCATAGATGCGATTGAGCACTTTATTTTTTTGTGGGACGCCGCCGCCGTTGATGATCCGGTTCACAGGTGCGCCTTTCTCTTCCATCCGCTCCAGGATGATACGGGTGTGGAGCGCGGTTCCCTCGATAGCGGCGAACAGCTCATCCTGAGCGGTGCTCATTACGCTCCAGCCCAATGTGACGCCGCCGAGCTTGGGGTTCACCAGCACTGTCCGATCTCCGTTGTCCCAGGTCATGCGCAACAAGCCGGTCTGTCCCGCACGGTACGATTCCAGCCCCTGGCTCAGAGTGGAAACATCCGACCCTGCCCGGAGCGCGATGCCGTCGAACAAGTCGCCCACCGCAGACAATCCGGCTTCGATGCCTACATATCCAGGCAGCACGGAGCCGGGGACAACTCCGCAAACTCCCGGGACCAGTGTCTGTTGTTCGCTGACGCCAATGATGCAGGTCGAGGTACCGATGACGTTGACCACATCGCCGAGCCGGATGTTCGCGGCAATCGCATCCCAGTGGGCGTCTAGCGCCCCGACAGGAATCGGTATCCCGGCACGGAGTCCAAGCCGCTTCGCCCATGCAACACTAAGCGTGCCAGCAATTCGGTCCGATGTGTCGAAGCGTCCGGCGAGCCTTTCCCGGATGCCCGCGAAAAGCGGATCGACAGAGGTGAGAAATTCCTGAGATGGCAGGCCGCCCCATTTTGCATTCCACATCCACTTATGACCCATCGCGCAGATGCTGCGCGGAAGCTCCGCGACGGAAGTGATGCCGCAAAGGGTGGCCACAACCATGTCGCAATTTTCCAGCGCCGTTACGAAACAATCACGCTTCTCAGGGTTATTTCGCAGCCAGTGCAGGAGCTTCGAAAATCCCCATTCCGAGGAATAGGTCCCGCCACACCACTCGATCGCTTCCAATTTCTGCGCATGCGCGGCGGCTGTGATCTCCTGCGCCTCACGCCATGCCCTGTGGTCGCACCACAAATAGTAATCGTCGAGCGGCTGGAGGCTTTCATCGACGGGTATCACGCTGGACCCTGTCGCATCGATCGCGATTGCCGCGATCCGATCTCCCCCGACCTGGCTCGCCTGGAGCGCTGAATGCATCGCGCGCACCAACGCATCCATCTGCGCGGCGTGGCTTTGCGTGGCAAGGTTATGATCTTCGGACGAGCGATTCAGCGGGTAATCGGCAACACCCGATCCCAGCCGCCCTCTGTGGCGATCAAACAGCGACACGCGCACGCTCAACGTCCCAAAATCGACGCCTGCAACGATGCTCATCGAGGTACTCCGTATGAACCGACGAAGGATGCTCTCTCCATCAGGCGAAGCCGACCTGGCCGCATAGATGCACTTGGACGCCAAGCGCGTGAAACATTGCGGATTTCACGGCCAGCGCTTTGGCAGCGGTCTTTGCATCGGGAGCATAAGCGATGTTGACGTGGTTTGCACGATGCCGCGCCATGAATGCGTCGCGCGAGATGTCGTCGAACGTAGCGCTCACCATGGGCCATTGGATCGTGGTCTGTTTCCATCGCCGCATGGTTTCCTCTTCCGGCAATGCAACGACTGAGCCTAGTCCGACATCCACATGCAGCGCATTGCCTTCGACAAACACGCGGCTCCAGACAATTTTTCCCGGCCTGCCAATGCCCTTCAATGTGCCGCCGCCTAAAGGAAAATACATCGGTGGCTGCCGTTCGCTCGACGCGCCGCGATAGCCTTCGATTAGGTGGCTCGCGGGAACGGCTCCGGAAATTTGCAGCACCCAGACAAAATCGTCGATTCACTCGCCAGTGTAGCGTTCCCCCCAGCGGACATCGTGCAGCGTTGTGGACGGATCGAGTCCGAGCGCCGTCCAGCAGCGATTGGTCACCAGTGCGTCCAGCCCTGCGCACTCATCCACTTCATTGAAGTGGGGCAGCGGCGCGCCGGCGTAAAGTTCCTTGCCGGAATACTCATCACGCACCGGAGGGCGACTTGAGTTGTTTAGCAGACCTTCAGCCAGATCCGATGCCGGGACCATGTCTTTCAACCCTTGTTGGTACTGAATTCCGATTGCATCGCAACCGAATTCGTGTGCAATTCGCAAGGCGGCGATGTACATTTTGCACTGCTCGTGAATCTGCGCGTCGGTCAATTCCGACGCGGCGTCTTTTCCGGTGATGAACCGCATCCCGTTGTCATCCAGCCAGCGGCGCACTTCCCGGGCTTCATCGTCGGAAACCGTGCGCATTTTCGCGACCAACGCAGACTGACTGAGCCGCTCCTTATAAACTCCCGCCGGATTCAATAGCTCATCGTCGATGATGGCGTTGTACATGCCCATGCAGCCTTCGTCGAAAATGCCCAGGATGGCCTTCCGGCGCTGTAGCGTCTGCGCCAGCTTTTCGCCCATACTCTTTGCCTCGGCTGGTAATGCGTTGAGGTCGAGATCATGCACATGCGTTAGATCGTGGGTCACGCTGCCGCGCTGGATCCATTCGCGAAGCCCGCGAAGAAAAAACTCGTCGGTGAATTGTTCGCTCCACAGCGAACTAAACTTCACCCCGGCCTTCACCAGCGATCCATTCAGGTTCAGCAGACCGACCAGACCGGGCCACTGGCCAGACCAGTTGGCGACCGTCAAAATCGGACCGCGATGGCTGCGCATCCCCGGCAGCACATGATGGCTATATTGCCAGGCCGCCGTAGCGAACACCAGGTTCGCATTGGGATCGATGGCGGTGAAAATGTCCATCCCCATACGCTGGCTGGAAATGAAGCCGTGTCCTGCGCCGGGATCGACCGGAAATGCGCGACGCAGGACTACGCCCCGGTCAAGAAAACATTGCGTGAGCCTGCGCTCCAACTCCTCTTGCGCCGGCCAGCATACCTGGTTCGCCAACTGCCGCAAATCTCCGCTCGTGATCAGAATCGCCTCGTTCACAACAGCAAATCGCTCCTTTCTTCCATGGCAAAAGCAGGGCGTTCCGAGAGGCCCGATCAAACCTCCCGATATCGTGGCGTCCCACTGGGTGAACTTCGCTCAACGGTGATCGCCCGGAATGCGGTCCCTGTTCAAAAGGTAACCTTGCCTGCGACTTGTAGAATCCTGGGCTGGTTGGCCTGGAAGGTGATCAAGCCTGCCGGCGAGCCGGAACCGATCCCAGTAATCGGTGGTCCGAACTGCGGGTGATTGAAGACGTTGAATCCCTCAAAACGGAGTTGGAAAGCAGCCCTGCCGATCGGGAAGGTTTTCAGCACGGAAGCGTCGAGATTGATGAGCCCTGGCGACAGCAGGTTGCCGAACGTGCGTGGCGCATTGCCATAGGTGAAGGCTCCGGGATTGCTGAAAGCAGCGACTTTGAAGTATTGATCCAAACGATCCTTGATGGGGCCGTGCCCACGCGGATCCTGACCGTTCCAGTTCGCAAGCTGCGTGCCGCCATTGTTAAAGAGGGTGTTCGCGGCCATAGCAATCTGTAGCGGACTGCCGCTGATCGCTGTGAAAATGCCATTCAGTTGCCAGCCGCCGAGAACGTATTCCGCAGGCGTGCTTTTGTTGAGCCACTTCTTGCCTCTTCCAAATGGCAACTCCCACATGCTGTTCACGGCAAGATACTTCGGCGTATCCATGACGGAAGGCGCCCACGCAGCAGCGAGGTTGTCCCAGTCCTGAATTCCGCCTCCCGAGTAGTTTCCACCGGGTAAGCCGGTGGTTGTCGCGTTGACATTGTCCAAGAGCTTGGACCATGTAAAAGAGCCGAGGACGCTGAACCCATTGGCGAACCGCCGCTCCACCTTCAACTCCAAAGCATTGTACGAAGAGGCACCATAGTAAGAACTGCCTGACATGGTTACGCCGGTGAATTGCGGAAACGGAAGCAGAAGCTGGCTTTGTGCAACCGTCGGTCCGCTGAGGGCGCCAGGCGTGATCAGCGGGTTCCCGTAGAAGGGGTTGGGAACCTGTTGCTGGAGCGCGCTGCCCATGCTCAGATACTGGTCTGGGAGTTGATTGGCATTGTAGTCGCCATATAGGTGCACGCCGTGGCTGCCCGCGTATGCGAGGTCAAAGAGGATCTGCTTGGGAAATGTATGTTGCACGTCGAGGTTCCATTGCTCGGCATAAGAGGTCTTCCGGGTACGGACCGCCCCGGAAACCCCCTGGCCTAGCTCCGTCGCCAGACCGAGAGTGTTGCCGGTCGCAAACACAAAGCCATTTGGATATGGGTTGCCGAGCAGAGTCTTTGGAGTCACGCCGTCGAGGCTAGTGACCCAGGGGGTGCTGCCCTGCCATCCCGTGATCGGAACTTCTCCATTGTTGTACCCGCTGCCGTATACGGGCCCCATGAAGATTCCGTAACCCCCGCGGACTACAGTAGACGGATCTATCGTAAATGCAAAACCTAACCGTGGTTGTATGCCAGTGCGGTAGTCGGGATTGAATTGATAGCCCGACAGGCCTTTGGTGCCGGGGAAAGTCAAACCTCCTGTGATGGGTCGCATCCCCGAAACCTGAAGCGGTGAAATTGCGTTCGGGTCGAAACCGGTGATCCGGTTGTGCCGCTCCCACCAAGGAGACTCATAGTCATATCGAATCCCAAGGTTCAAGGTCAGGTTTGAGGTTGCCCTCCAATCATCTTGGACATAGCCGCCCCAATAGCGGAAGCTATTGATTTCATTCGGGCCACCCGTGTAATTGAAGCCGGAATCGCCGGAGCCGAGCATAAAGGACGCCATTGCATCGCCGCTTGAAGAATTAAATGGAGACGGGCCTTGGGTGAAGTCCTGGCCGAAGATGTAGAACCCTGCGGTGTTGTTGTACCGGGCGGTCGAAAAGTATCCTCCGCCGTAATCCCCGCCGAAAGTGGTCGTCTGATTGCCCTGGAGTTTTGTGAAGTTTTCCGCTTCGTTGTACATGTGGTTCGCATCGTTCAGGATGCCTACAAAGCCGAAAGCTCCAAAGGTGATTCCCGACCCGATGTTGGGGATACTCTCAGCGTTTCCATAGCCTGGGATAATTATGCTTGGGAAGGTGCTAGGGGAAGATGCCGGAAGCTGGTTGAAATACGAAGGAAAACCGAGTTTCGTGACATCCATTCCCTGACCTGGAGGCATGCGGGTCAGGTGATAACGCACGAAACTGGAATTCAAATCCATGATTAACGTGGGGCTGAACACCGTCGTGTCCGAAATCGTGGCCTGCTGCTGCCGCAGGGTGTCATCGCCGAGATCGGGAGAACTGAGGACAAAATCAGGGTTGCTGTTCCCGTAGAGTGCCGGACGGTTCTGGTTCGTGGTGGAAATGGAGTACCGACCGAAGAGCTTCGAGCTGTGTGGTAACTGCTGGTCGATGCGGATCGAGTAATCGTTTTTATCGATGGGAGAACTCATCGCGCTGGTGAAATTGTTGACCAGCCCAGGACCGTTCGGAAGCGGCAGATAATTGAGCATCGTCTTGGCTACCGGGTCGATCAGGTCGGATGGAATATGGTTATTTGTAAATGGCTGCCTTGTGTAGCCTCCAGGCACGGTCGTGGTGGTAAACGGGTTGTACAGTTGTTGCGGGAGCGCGGAGAAATCGCCTCCCCGTTCCGCTGCTGTCGGCAGGGTCGCCGTCGTCGTCACCGACTGGTCCCATCGCAATCCTTCATAGGAGAAGAAGAAGAAGGTGTGATTGCGGAAAATGGGACCATCGATGGTTCCACCAAATTGGTTGAAGCGATACGCCGGAGTCGGCAGGGTCGTCCGGTTCAGGAAGAAGTCTCGCGCGTCGAACGCATTGTTGCGCAGAAACTCGTAAACGTCGCCGTGGAACCGGTTCGTTCCGGACTTTGTGACGACGTTGATGACGCCGCCGGAGGTGCTACCGAACTGAGCGCTGAAGTTATTGATCTGGACCTTGTATTCCTTGACGAGATCGATGCTGGGGTAGAATCCAGGTCCGCTGAGCGCCGGCTCGGTATTGACGCCGCCATCGAGAAGGAACGTGTTCTGGTTCGGGCGGGAGCCATTGATAGAAATGAACTGATCGTTGTACTCGTCGAACGCAGTCTGGGTGAATCCCGCGGATGGAATGACGCCAGGAACCAGCGCGGCGAAAGCGTAGCTATTTCGGCCGTTGATGGGCAGGTCGAGAATTGTTTTGGTGCTCATGACCTGTCCAAGGGACGAGGTCTGCGACTCGACCAATGGCGGCTGACCGCTCACCGTAATTTTCTGCGAAATCGCGCCGACAGGAAGCTTCGCGTCTACAGTCAGCGCAGAGCCGACATTGACGATGATTCCTTTCTGCTCAAACGTTTTAAAACCATTGACCCCGATCGAAATGTCGTAGGTAGCCGGCTGAAGAAAAGTAAGAGAATAGGCACCCCGGCTATCGGTGACTGTGGTCCGTGTTTCATTGGTGCCAATCTGGGTCAGCGTGACCGTTGCTCCAACGATTACGCCTCCCGAGGCGTCGGTAGCGGTCCCCACGATCGATCCAGTTGCCGTCTGTCCGAGGAGGGATGTGGGAAGAAGCAGAGCAGCCAAAAACACGATTGCCCAAATAGTACCTGGCCTAATGTTGATCAATAAGTATTTCATAGATCCTCACCCTAAACTGTTAAACGTTTAAATCATAACGAGGGCCATAAGATCATAGGGAAGATACCTTTGTCAAGCTAAAATGTTGGCCAAGCCAATTCCGCGGGGAAATTCAGGCTTCGAGGTTTGTTTGCAGCAGCTTCGGTGGTTTTGGCGAACTTCCGACACTCGTCCTCCATCTCGACGTGTCCATTTCAGAACATGTCTTACTCTGCTTGCCGCCGCGCGGGGCTGTTGGTTGAGATCCAACGCTTCCGCGCAGATTTGTGGATTCACGAATCACCAAGGTCGGCGCGATTCGCACGACCAACGGCTCCTTCGCCAATTTGCCTTCGATACGGTCCATCAGCATCGTCGCTGCACGGGCGCCGATCTCATAACTGGGCTGCACGACGGCAGTCAGGTGTGGGCGAAATGAATGATCCAGTGTCAGGTCGTCGAATGTCGCCAACGCAATGTCGTCCGGACACGCCACGCCAGTCTCTTCAAACGCCTTCAACACGCCCAGCGTCATTACGCCGTTACAAACGAAAATCGCGGAAGGCTTGCGGCGTTTGCGCAGCAATTCCAAACTCAAACGATGGCCCGATTCCTCACGGAAGTCCCCCTCGAAGATCAACCCGGGGTCCACTTCAATGTCTGCCCCTTGAAGCGCATCCTTATAACCGCGAAGTCGTTCGCGTCCTGTCTGCAACTTCAACGGTCCTGTAATGATTGCAATTCGTCGATGGCCGGCCTGTATCAGATGGTGCACGCACTCTTGTCCGCCCCGCACATTGTCAAGCAACACCGCGTCTGTGTTGATCCCGGAAACGGACCTATCCAGGCATACGATCGCGGTTCCCGACTGTAATGTGTTTTGTATGTGGCTGGTGTCTTTGCCGCACGCGGCGGCCAAAAGGATTCCGTCGATGCGATACGACCGGAGCGCTGAAATGATCCGGCGCTCGCGCCCGATTTGCTCATTCGTATTTGCCGTCATCAAGAAGTAGCCGCGCTCGAACGCGCAATCTTCAGCGCCCCGAATGGTCTCCGGGAAAAATGGGTTGGTGATATCCGGAAGAACCATCGCGAGCATGCGAGTCTGTCTTACCTTGAGACCGCGCGCTAGCTCATTCGGATAATAATCCAGGTCGCGAATAGCCTGCTGTACGCGCTCTTGCAAAGCCGCGCTGACTCGCTTTGTTCCGCGGATCACATTCGAAACCGTCGCGATCGATACTCGGGCGTGTTTTGCAACTTCGACGATCGTAGGCATAAATCGGAAACTAAGTCTCAATATACAGCTAGAGGCTCAGCGGCAAGAAAAATCCAATTCATTTTATCCCAGCCGTGTGTGTATTCGGTGCAGGGTCGCGACGGTTGACGTTGAATTCGAAAGTAAATCAGCTGGATTCTTGTTGGGCGATAGGTAACAGAACGCGCGATTAACTCCGAAGGTGTGTTGAGTTCCATTTAAGCCGTCGGTGAACTGATCGATGTCTACATGCGTTTCAACCGGAAGCGTCCCGAGTTTCATACCCTCGTTGTCGATGGCCGTTACGCGGTATGTTCAAACCTGCAGGCAACAAATAGCCAACGGACGCAGAACCCATGCGCGCTAGCTCTGCAGCAAATCTCGGTAACGTTGTCTTCGAAGTTCCTAGCCGCCGCTTAGTCTCCAGTAGGGAACTTCGCTCTTGGCGAAGTATCGAAACGCATCGGGCCCGTGATCGCGAATTTTGAGAGGTTTCTCTTCGCCCCGCTGGGCAGCCTTCGCGTCCCAGGAATAGGTTTGCATCTCCTGAATTTTTTGGATAGTGCTCTTGAGTTCACTGCTTACAGTGTCAATTACGTCACGGCGGAAGTATCCGTACCACTTCTTACCACGCGCAACGACCCATCCCTTCTGGTGCGATTTGCCCATCGCGTTCTCGATTCTGTGGGGGAATACGAGCGAACACCTCTATTTTATCGAGGTGTTCGGTAATTTCAGCGCCGTTTCCGACGCAAAGAAGAGAGGCGCTCGCGCTCGTTGACGAACTCTTCGACTTCGCTCAAGCGATAGCGCAGGACTCCGTCGCTCATGCGAATGACTGGCAGATAGGGAGCCTTGCGCGAGGAGTGATCCCAAACCCAGTCCTTGGTTACATTGAGCCGTTGCGCAACATCCTCAACGGTGAGCAGCGGTTCCCTGAGGGGCATCTGTTGGATCGTTGCATTGAGAGCCATCGGTGTCTCCAGAGCTGTAGCGTTGACATCGCGCGAACAGCGATGCTGCCCTCAGATTCTGATGAACTCCCTGTCTCGTCTAATACTTTGCAGTTATCGGGTGATACGTCGCAGCTATCACATAGGAGGCCGTGACTGCTCAAGCTTTCAGTATCATCGCAACGAATTTTTGATAAAAAGTGCAGAATCTACGCGAGGTTCTGTTGAAAACCAAGCCGCATTTCGCAACAATTTCCGCAAGTATTAAGCGATTGCGATGCCGCATATTGCTTCGTGCTTGATAGTGCGCTCATACCCGTCGTAGAGGAGATATGCGGTATGAATGACTTGGCGAGTTCCGTCACTTCAAGTATCTGTTGGCAATTCTGGAACACAGAGGATTGTGGGCAGCCGCGGAGCACGTTCATACCGCGCAACCGAACCTCAGCACTCAGGCAAAACAATTCCAGGACAAATTCTCGCTTCAACTCTTTCGCAAAGGTCGCGACGGTCGCATTCTCCTTGTACTCTGTAGTCAGCCGCAAGCAGGCCGTCGAACATTGCCTCAGTCCACTTATCAGATGGTGACAGCGTCCTGAGTCCATCCATCAGATGACGCCCACTTTTCCTGGATGTCTCAACTCCTGGTGTAGCCAGCTCCGAGAAAATTTGAGGTCACGTTCAGCAGTGGCTAGCGAAATCTCCAGTACATCCGCAGCCTCTTCCATTGTGAGCGCCAGAAAAAAACGCAACTCCAGCAGTTGTGCTTTCCGCACATCCATTTGCTCCAGTCGGTCGAGCGCCCGATTGAGATCCAGCAACTGCTCGGGGGAGGTTCCGACCCAGGCAAGTTCTTCCGACAACGGCAGCTTGATTACGCCTGCCCCGCCACGCCGGTCGGCAATGTGGGCGCGGGCATGGTCTTTAAGAATATTTCGCATCATCCGTGCGGCGAAGACAAAGAAGTGGACACGGTCGCCCCAGGTGATCTTTCGCTGGTTGAACAGGCGCAGATAGACTTCATTGACCAGGGCAGTAGGCTGCAGCGTGTGGTCGTCGCGCTCTCTTTGCATGTAGCCACTTGCAATGGCGTGGAGTTGTTCATATACAAGCGGAATCAAGTCATCCAGCACCTGCGGATCACCCTGCCGCCATCGCTGCAGCAACAGTGTCACCTCCCCATCTGCATCCGCCATGCGTCCCAGCCCCTCTCGACCCCGTTCAGCGAAAAACGTAAGGCACCTATACGGCGAGGGCTTGCGCGCCTCATTACGCAGTATGCACGAAGCGAGGCTATTCTGAATGAAATTTATACTGGCAACAATTCTTCTTTTTTTTGGTTTGGCCTGTAGCCTCCTGGGTCTGACGCATTGCATGCGGCACCCTTGCGTTGTTGTCATCTGACGCGAATCGAGCTGAGCCGTGCGATGCCTGCAGCAGCAAGACGGTCGAGCACTGCCCAAGAGAATTCCGAACCGGCCTCTTATTTTTCCAGCTGCATCTGCCTCCAGGAGCCGCTGCCGACGCGACCGTTGGGGTCGAAAGAGGATGAGTCCGTCAAGATGTACTCGTTCGAATTGCCTGTTGTGCTGGCCCACGCGTGGTTGTACTGGTTGGACATCTGCACGTGCTGACCCGTCGCGGGGTCGCTGTAAATGGCCTGGTCACCCATGTGCAGCGCAAACTGTTGTGAACTGTGATCGAGCGCAGCGGCGCGGTTCGCGGCGACGCTCGAATGCACTTTGTTGGCATAGTCCTGCGCGCCACGGCGAATAGCCTGCTGGTCGGTAGCCGCCTTAGCGTTGTCCGCGGCCATGTCGGCGTAGATCTGACTCACCTGGTTCATCGCGCGCTGTCTTATCTGAATGATGCTCTGCACGTACTGCTGGATGTAGTTTGTCCACTCCGGGTTGATCTGGATGGAGTCGAGCATGGCGGTGAGCATCTCTTCGTTGCTGTCGAGTTTTCCCGGTGGCGCATACATGATAGCGAACAGCGGAATATCGCTGAGGTCAACAGAGCCGCCTAGTGCAGGGTCAGAGCGCACGGTATGGAGCGCGATCAACCAGGCCTCAACAGGATGGCCCTGAAAGTTGCCGGTTGCGCGGATGCGGCCGGCTTCCGCGCTGAGATGCGAGGCCGGCACGCCATGCTGCGCTGCCTGTTGTGCAAGCATCCGGTTGGCCTGCTGCACTGACGCGGCGAGTTGGTCGCTGAGCCCCGGTACGGGTTCGACGCCGCCCACAACACGACCGTTTTCGATAATTTTTCCGACGATGAAGGCAAAACCCTCCGCGAGCGTTTTCGGCGGCTCGATGTGGCAGTCCTCCGTACCAGCCCACTGCTCATTGATCTGCCGGATCTGTTGCAGCGCGGCACGATTCGTGGACCACACGGTCGCCCCCAGAGCACGGACTTCTAGCCCGGTGGTCTTGTCGGGGCTGTAGGTGCCGATATTGAAGCGGCCCGCGGTGTAGTTGCAATCGAATTTGGGAGTGAGTACGGCCTGGCCCTGGAAGCTCCAGTCCTTGGGCACAAGCATGGTCATGCCGAGAATAGAGCGGGAGCCGCCAGTGCGCAGATCGCGCACCGGAGTCGTTACGTCGACTTTACGCATATGCCAGATATGCGAGTTAGCCGCCGTTACAGTCGGACGAGCCGATGTCGCCGACCCATCCTTGCGCGTACGGGAATGCTGCTGACCTTTAACCATGCTGCAGCCTGACAACAGTAAGACACCGAGCAGAGCGGCAGACGTAAGTGAATATTTCATTGAGAAACTCCTGATCTTCTGATTGGTGCTGATCCAAAGTTGCCGCCTTCGCCCGATACAAAGTGGCATGGCTACTGAATATTGCGCAAAACGGCTGGAAAACCCCTCATCCATTCCCAAAATCCCGGCAACACCTCGTTGGGTCAACAAGGTTTCGTGCGGCGAAGTCCTCCTATTTGCTGAAACATAGACATTCCTGTTCCATGTGCTCCCAACCTCTATCTCAAAAAAACTGAAATCTATGAGGGGTTACGGGGCAGAGTTACGCAGTATGAGTTGACCGGACCAAATTTCGCTCGAAGATTGATGCCGCAGATTCCGGTCGCAGCGCGATCCAGATCTACAGGCTTTAGCCACAGGCCGCCTGAGATGAATGAAAGAGAGTAGATATGACGAGCATTTCAATTAGGAAATTAGGATTTATCGTTTCGATCTGCCTGGCCATGGGAGCGCTTGCCGGTTGCAGCAGCACTGGCAGCGGTGCCCCCACCGTGTCGGCTTTATCATCCTTCACTACTAAGAGCTACACGGGAACGGTGGTTATGCCGACGGGCAGCACGCTGACGCCGGACAAGATGTTGGTGGTGGATGCCGTCTCGTCAGTAAAACCGGCGCGGTCGGGCTCGTTCACCATTGCGGCGTATGACAACGGAACCGTGATTGGAATAGCCCTGAGTCCGGCGGGCAATCCGATGCTGATGGGCTTCCTCGATGCGACACACAGCGAGATCAGCGCAGATTCGACGGCCACCGTCCTGGCGTTCTTTGCGTTGGGTGGCCAGCAACTGCTGCATGATTCGGACCGCAACGAATATCTGACTGAGATTCCCAAGCTGGCGGGTTTTTCTGCGCTTTCGCAGGCTGTGGCGACGGAGACTGGGGCCAATCCGGAGGCGTTTGCCCAGCTCGACATGCCAGTGAAAACTGCGC
>JADEYI010000588.1_pt1 | contig 45447 bp, 46 predicted proteins | sample 8542331 | NCBI WGS metagenome assembly JADEYI01 (sample SAMN16510988, study PRJNA670497) | mine drainage metagenome | isolation source: biofilm near Copperflume 1 | place: Germany: Marsberg coppermine Kilianstollen | collected 2018-02 | reverse complement strand
TACTTTCTATTTCCATTGGAAACACCTGGGCATCTGGCAGGGCAATGTCAACCAGTTACATTGAAAACGCCCACGAGGCATCCCTGCGCTGTTGGAACCAACACTTGATGCTCAGCAGCTATTTGTCGGGTGCAGGGCCGGGCGGAACAGCATGCCAACGAGCTGCTGGAGTCCTGGAGGAAGACTAAGCAGGAGCTGCTTGCAACCTGATGGCATTGTGTATTGCCTGCTCTGAGATTGTGGTGCCTGCTTTGTATCCAACCCCCTGCCATTGGACATATTACAATATAGAAAATAGGAGCACTGTTTCATAGGATAATCTCTCTCCGCAACACTCAGCTGACTAGCCTAGTGGGCTAGTCACCGTTATTTGCAGTACAATGCAAATAAATGACATGTATACATCCACCCGTCTTGCCCAGGCCTGGGGAAGCTTCCAGAGCCCTCGATGACTCCAATTGGGCAATCACTTTTTTTAACTTGCAGTTTCAAATTGCTAGTTCAGCAGCTGAACTTCAGCTGCAATGACAGGTTGGCATAAGGTGAAGAGTAAAGTAAAGTGGCAAAAAGGTGTTAAACAGTCATGACCATGGTCATCATCAGTCATGATGAGGACTCTGGTGGCATGATGCTGGTGTTCTTCTACAATAATTGCCGCAGTTGCGGCAATGGCAATCACACTGCAATTACTGACATACTATAGATAGCATCACACGCCTCAAAATTTGTGTCTTTGCCAAAGACAGTGCGTTCAACAAATTCCAAAAATTGTCCTCATCTCCTGCTGCAGTACTGGTGCTAGTGTCTCAGTATCTTTAGCGATTGTGTTAACGTTCAAGCTAGTGCTAAGGCCACAATGCCGCCTTTTGTCTGTTGACGGCCGGCCGTCATTGGTGCCAATGTTGATGTCAATGACTGTTAGCCCGTGATCACTGGCTGTGATAGATCACTGAAATTTAATACCAGTACTAGTTCATTAGCAGTCAATAGGTGATATAGATCGGCAGCCTTCAAGATGAAGTTCATCATGAAGGCTAGTATTGATGATCTTGGCTCACTCCAACATATCCAAGAAGTGTCATGATATATATCAATCGATGACATCTGCGCCTGTGCACTGCAATGGCAACTCAGCCCCAATGACTCAGCCCCCGGTGATAACAGTTTGGTTGGAGTTGTTGATGGTGGTGGGCGGCGGCGTGGGCGCGGGGCCAGGGCCCATGGGCTGGGCAGTTGTCAGGACCGGCACCGTAGTCACCGGCGCCTTAGTCGTCGTCGGCGGGGGCGCCGCCAGCGTGACTGGCGGGGGCACAGCCGCCGCGGCCGACACCGGGGCGACGGTGACTTGCGACACGGTGGGCTGCCCAAAGGTTTGCGGCGGCAAGGTCTCGTTGAAATTTGTGGACGCGGCTTGGACGACCATCGGCGCGTCTTGCTGCGTCGTGACGGTTGTCGTGTTGACTATGACACTCCCTGCCACGATGCTGTTGATGATCACCTGGGCATGCATGCATACTTCACTCACAAACTTACTTGACCCACCCCTCATTGAAGCATATAAGTGAGAGCGTCTTCTGATCGCAACGCGTCATCACTGGCCTATAAATGTCATGCGCTTACGCAACTCAAAGAGAGGAGCTGTCAGCCAGAGTACTGCTAGGAGCAAGTGGCAATATGATTGGCGATGTGCCGATAGTCAGTGATACCTGGAAAATGTTTGGCGCGCTGGCTTGAATTCCTTGGATGTACTGCTCCTGGTAGACCGCTGTGAAATTGGCTGGCGTAAAGGTGGTGATCCTGGTCAGGAAGGTGACGGCGACGAGCGGAATAGCTGCATGCACTCCAGCCAAAATATAGTCCACAACTTATCTAATTGTCAAACCAAAATCAAAAGCTTTGAATGCTTAGATGCAACCAACAAATGGTCGGACTTCAGTCACTTCAGGTTCCCAATTGGTGGTCAGGATGGCCAAGAGTGCTAGTGGTACAATATGCCATCTTGTCAAACATTGAATGTTGATCTGTTGGAAATTGGTGCAGGCACCTGCTGTTGCCGGAGGGGTTGTCTGTGGGAGAGCTGTTGTGCTTGGTAGAACGGTTGTCGGTGGCACCGAGGGCATAGTGGGTGCGGGTGTGCCCTTGTTGAGTTTGGCGCCAAGCAAGCCCAAGATCTCACCCCTAGCTGTCGCAATGTCAGCCACTATATCCTGTGCAATACATTCATTGATCAACGATTGGCCCCGGTTGTGTCGAGTAATACATTGTTGCAAAGCTCTACCTTTAAAACATTTGAAATTTTGAGGTATGGCAGCTGAGGAACAACAGCTGTTTTGACCATGCTCAGCTTCGCCAAAGCTTGTGCAGCTCGAGAAGGGGGCTAAGGACTCCTGACATACTGCAATCCTGTCTCTGCACAGCCTCCATGGTTCCTTAGATGCAAGGGAACATTTCCCTGGCCGTGTCGCATCACAAGTGGAGGTGTATTTGGTCCCAAAGACTGCACGACATGCATCTGCTATCCCCATTTACATCTCTAGGAACTTCTTCAGGAATGCTTGAAGATTTATGCTCAGCAATATTGTTAAGAGCTACCTGAAAGTTCCCGGTCAGAGATGTCTCACCTGGACAGCATCTGCAAGTCCGCTTGAAGCGCTGAGAGAGACCTCGCTATTACGTTCTGCAATGAAAAGAATATAAATGTAAGCATGGAAATTCATGTAACAGCACTGGCAATACATTGCTGCAACACTGCAGGTTGCAGGACGACGTATGCAGTCCATTAGATGCAGAAGGGAAATGAAAGGCAATTGCCAAAACCCAGAACTATAAATGCACACTTGCAGGATGCAATCAATTGTACTTGTAGCGCTCGCCGACGGTAGAAGTGCATTGGCAAAGGGAAAGGCGCAGAGCACCAGAGCGAAGGCTCCTGCGAATAGCAGGCCGCTGTCAGGGGTGTCCCAAGCTTAAGATCGTAATAGCCACGAGACTGAAGATTGTTTGTCTGACACTGACGGACTCGTGAATAGGTTGTAAGGTCTGAGTGTTTGATGGGCCTTTCAGGTGCTTTGCCTCTTCGCACTGTGTTACACATTCCAGTCGCATCACTCAAATAGTATTACGTACGTAAAAATGCAGTGATCTCATGCAAAGCCAGATTCAATTTAGAATGTAATCAGGACAACCCTTGATATGCACCAACTTACTTCCAAGTTTCATGCCACCTCCCAACGCTCCGATGGCCCTGCCGTCTACACTAGTGCTGCACTTTTACGTGCCATCTAGTGACACGGTGGCTACTTCAACAAAACTTATTGCAATTGGAGGTATTTTTGAGGTCACTGACTTCTTCTGCTGCAGGGCAATTTGAAAGAGGAACCCATGTTCGTGGCGTTGTCATCGTCAGTATAAAGTGACGTGGAAAGGGTGCAACATTATCAAACATGCACCAGGACATTATTCATCGTGACAGCATCGTACATGATCCAGTGCATATCCATATTGATCCATGCTGCAATTCATTGCACGCATTGACAGTGTACACGTTGCAATGGTGATCACAGCGCTGCCAGCAGGGCACGTGCAATTAACTTGAAGCGCTCAGTAGCTACTGCTAGTGAGCATCTGCCAACACTGACGTCACATCCTACGAGTAACGGCCAAATCAGGCACCGGTGGTATCAAGTCACGTGCGCATAGTCTTGCCTTATGAAAACAGAGTATTTACACTCGTGTGTGTTGAAATCATTGAACAAAAGCAACACAGATGGTTTATCAATGGCTTTGCAAAGGCCAATTGGAAAGGCCTGGCCAAGAAATGGGTCTTGCGCAAGCAACTTTAAACAACAGCAGCAACACCATCAGAAACCTCTTCCTACAAGTCTGTGCAGCCTCTGATCAGTCACTGACCAGTCACGAAACGCCAACAAGGGAAAGGGTATCCAATTGGAAGTGCAAGTGCACATTTGTTTTCATCAGGAAACACCAACAGACCTAAAGACTTTCCCCAGCCATAACCCAAGAAGTCAAGACGCATGCACTCAGACGGGCCATGTCTGAGACGTCTGAAGCTGTCAGACAAAGTCCAGACAGTATTTAATCAGAGAACCATGTCAAAATTGTCGGTCGCACTAATGCGGACATGCCAACGTCACACTAGGGCAGTAGTCTCCTGAACAGAGTGACAAACTTCTCCATGCGCGCATGCAAGCGGATGCTGACCAGAACGGTTATCCCAAATGTCTCCTGTGTTTGCCCCCATCGAACTCTAAATCACCCTCAAAACACATCTTTTTCAGCTTGAGCCTGAAAGACTCAGCTTGCAGCTTACTTCCTGACCTGCTCATAATGACAAGTACTCCATCCAAGGCAAGATTAGTCAAGTACTGCTATCGATACGCCTCTGTGAACATCCTCAGCTCAATTCACATGGCCGTGGCTTGATATCCCATTCTGGCATTGAATAGACGCAAGGAACATTTTGTTGTCACCCCTTGTTCCTGCTCCTCTCGGGGCAAATACCCTTGCATCTAGAAACTTACTGGCTCTTCCATTGTGTGATAAAGCTACACGGCGGCCCCGGCTGTCTGAAGGCGGCAGAGCATACTTCCCGATGCACTGCAGCACGTTTTTTGCCAATAAGCGCTGCCGCTTTCTTACTTGATGTTGATGCCAACTCCAGCTGACTCCTTAGCCCTCGCTACTGCTGCTATTGTAGCGGAGCTGGGGGCCGAGCTGCAGGGCTGAGCCCCCATCTTTTCCAGCTCCCTTGGGACACAGGGGAACCAAAATAAACACAAAAAACCCGAGAGACCGCCCCGGCGGCACATGACAAGAATTAGACGGATACTTCCACTCAACGAAACCAGCCGGTCTTGCAAGTGCTGTCACACTAGACTGCCCTGGTTGGGTGCTAGCCGGCTTCGCATAGGAAGGCCGGTGTGTTGCTGCTGAGCTGCAGCCAGCCACAGCCTCTGTTGCTCTGATGCTTCACACTGCTGCCACGCCTCTGCAGCAGCACACACCTTCGTCCAGTCAGACCAGGTCACAGATATTGACAACCTCCAGATTCCATTTCTCCAAATTATGCCTATGCACAGACAAGCAAGGCCTTCGAAGCGGTCACAGAGGCTGCAGGCTTGGCTGCATGTGGCCAAAGGTGCAGCCATGTCATAAACCCTGGCGCTTGCAGGAAAAGCAATGATTTTCACGCATTCTACCTGCTTGTCAGTAATGCAATGACAGCACATTCTCCGGATTTCTTGTCAGCCAGAGCTTATACTGAGTGCCCCACAGACCAAGCCTGGGCTGTCTTCACGCATTCAATCCTTGCACATTGTGCATTTGGTTGCTCCAGTCCAAGCTCAAGTAAGGCCAGCACGCCCAGAAAAATACGCAATGGCAGGGGTTGAGGCACACCTATCGCTGATAGGATCAGGACAACAAGCCAGCAGAAGATGGCGGCAAGGGCGGTCCAAAATGCCCAGGAGGGCCAGACTGCGCAGAGAACTCCGGGCACCAATTGCGAAGTCTGGTACCCAAAGGACGACTGCACCAGCAGGTAGAACGAAACCAGTAGTGCTGCCAGAACCACCCTGCACCCACAAATCAGCAGGTAAGAGCAGAATACAAGTATGCTGCTGTCCTGTTGGCCGAAGTCCAGATCCCGCTCCAGGCTGCTATCTTCCTCTCCAAGGTATACAGTAGGATCTCATAACAATCGCGCCCCTGTTCGCCAGGTAATCTGTGACTACAACGTGTTGTGCTAATATAAAATAGGCCAAACTAATCAATCTGCTGATGTGGCAGCACTAATGCTGATGTGGCATCACGTGGCTCTGATGTGGCATGACTGACGTTAGCAGAAATCTTACAAATTCCCTTAATGCAGTCACATTCACTAGGAACTTCTATGGAAACCCTTGTGCTACTATCAAGTGTGATGTGACAAAAACGAAGCAGGATTCTTAGGGGAACCAACGGTTCCCAAAGAAGTTGTGACAATAACGTGAGTGGTTTACCGAGAGTGAATATAACAAGATTCTACTGTACACCACTGTACACCAAGTGACATGTTTGCTAATTGCACAGACGACGGTGGAGAGGTCCTTGTTCAACGCACTGTGTGATCTGCAAATATGATCTGAAACTCTGCAATATTACTGGAGTACCAGAGAGATTTGGCAGTGGTGAGAAATCAGAAGCACATAAAAAACCCCGGGCAGCGCATTTCTGGATTAGACATCTCGGCAAAGACCATGGGCTGTACACTCGTAAAATGGTAAATACGGCACCACTGCAGACATCTCATGAACACACGGGACGGACAGCTTTGCAGCATGCAGGCATTTAATCAATGCAGGCATGCAGGCTTCTTGTGGCTATGTTCCTTTGCTGTCTTCTGGAAAGGGGTCAGAAGACGCACATGATGGTGAGGGCGGCAGGCCACAGACAGGGCCCCAGAGGCCTGATTAGTTTCTTCAACGATATTACCGCCTGCCTCAGCTCCCCCGGTGCCCCCGTCGCCATCGCTTGCTGCCGCTGCAGCAAAATTCCGCAGCGCAGCAACACCCCCAGATACACCCCTGCCAGCACGCATGAAGCTGCCAGCATGGCTGCCATGTAGCCACCAACCAGCTGCGCGGCATCCCCGTCCTTAAAATTATCCTGTGGCAGGGCACAATTGTCGCATTCAAGCTCCATGTTCATGCTCATCAGCTCCAAAGGTGCTGGCTATGATTGGAAGACTGAGTGATAGCCGACTAAGAACATGTGCAGCAAAATGCGACCAGCATAGGAGATTCAGGAAGCTGTCAGGCGGACATGCAAGCAAGGGTGCACATTATTGTGTCAGCTGCAGCAGGGGAGCTAGTCCACTTTGATATGTGACACATTGAAAGAACAGCCTGCTCAGCAGAACAGAACAGAAACAAAGGAGACTGGTGATCGCTGTTAAGAGGACAAGTGCTGACGGCTGCCCAGACATGCAATCATGCCTGCATGCCTGCTACAGACTAACAACAGGAGGAGGTGACATGGTCCTAATGGAAGATTTACAGATCTGCATCTGCTGCAGCACAGCAGGGAGTTCTTCGCACCCAGATCAGCGCGTAAGGTGTCATCTTCCGTCCGGCCAGAACCCAGTGCCGTTCTGCCGCATAAAGACGCACAGCGTTTGTGTGCTGCAGCAACAGTCAGGCAGCAATTAGCACCATATCCTGATATTTGCAACGAAGAAAACTGAGAGCCACGAACAGAAACCAAAGCCATCGCACATAGTGCCAGATGGTGTCATGCTAGGAAGCAGAGTGGCCCACCTGATAATATCCAACTTCGATGAAATGGTCCCAGGGGACCAGATTGAGGTTTCGGAGATAATTCGTGTCCATATCCTCCCCGTAGAAGTAAAACCATCCCTCCCTTTCTCCAGCCAGGGGCGCAGCTGAGAGGCATATCAGCACCACCAGCAGAGCTACTTCCACCAAAAGGGTGCCCTGCGAGCACGTGTCTTTGTGGCTGAGGGAATGCCAGTACATTTGCTTTGCAGGTGAGCAATTCAGAAAAACAGCAAGAAAGCAGTACAAAAATGGGAAGGTCTACACGCGGTCAAAAGCTGTGAGTGGTGAAGCAACTGACACCAGCGCAACATTAGCTCACCAGAGGAAGGCGTAGGGGCGGTTGTTGACAGACTTCATGAGCGGTTGCCTTGCTTTCATTGCTCTTTGCTGAGCCGGACCCCACAGCGCCTTTGCCCAGACTCTTCGGGGAGGGCAGGTTTGCCTTGACGGGTTCCGTGTCTTCTCTAGCTGACATGGAACCTCGATGATGGCATCAGAGAAGACTATGCGGCCGCATCACATAGATATCTGCGTTGGAAACCCCTGCCCTCAGTCAGACATGCCCAGCACCCAGTGGTATTTGGACTCTAGGTTCTCTCGGCGAATAGTCAGAGCACGCACACAGAGAGACGAAATGCTCTTGAAGAAACGCAGATAGCCTCACGTCAAAAGCGCAAAAACTGTAGTGCGAGACGTCAGCGCGTTGGTGTCATCGGCCAACAGCTGGCCCTGTCTGCGACGGCTTCGAATTAGGCAAAGATATTTTCTGGATCTTGTGCTGAGCTGTGCCAACATTTCTGAACATTTTGACACTCCACAGTTTGAACGATTCTATACGTTGCAGGGCCTCATGCACCAAACATGTGGACCACAGTCATGGCAGGCCGGCCGCGGCAGCGTATTTGCATTACTTATACTATTAGTAGTCAACCTCTGCCAAACCAGTCACTGGTGGTTTGGCTAGGCGATTAGTTCACTAATTTGATTGATCCCAATACATGACCTAGAATACATTGCAATGGTCAAGCTTGCATGGTTGACCTAATATGTATATCAGTATCACTGACCGGCCGGCGCCCTGGCAGGCCAAGGCATTATTGCGCGTAAAGCAATTTACCGGTACAATGCAATTGCAATTGCAAATACAGATTTCGTATGTTTCCCCGCATGACATCATCATCATCATCAGTAATGGTCACAGCAGTCACATGATCACATCCCATAGCCATGTACGGCATACAGTCACCAGTATTGATACCTCTCTCAGAAAGTCTCCATTCATCCCTGGCATCACTCATCGAGGCTTCTTCTTGGCACCGGCCTTGGCCCGTGGCGGCGACTGGAAATCTGTGTCCGCAGTTTCATCTGTGTAAAGGCGCTTTAACTGCCGCCTCGGCTTCTCAGCCGCCGCAGGCGCAGTTGTAGCATTGGCACAGCCTGCGCATGCACGCATGACAAATTGCTGATTACCTCTCCCGTATTCATAAGAGCTTCTCTTGTCAGCCGGCTCGGACTCGGCTCCTCTTTCCCATGCTTCCTGGCTGAAGGAAGGGCTTGCTCAAGGCATGGCAGCTCAACTGTGAAGGCCGTTTTGCATGCCGTGGTGGTCAAGAGAAAGGCAGACGGAGCCAGACAACTTCACCCCATTGAAGACAGGATCTTGAGACATTGCAAAGGTCATATCAAAAGAACTGTCAGCTCCTCTTACCTTCTCGCGTTTGCGCAGTATCGCCAGAGGCGGCTTGGTGGGCGGCAGCCATGAAGGAGTGCAGGGTGTGCTGCTTGTGCAGCTTCCGCTCGGCTGCCCTCTCCGTCGCCTGCTTCTTTGTCACCATCTGGGCAGACATCCTCCATTCAGTATGATACACACTCTGGGATTGCTTAGTTGAACTTTGCAAGAAAACACCAGCTCAATACCCAGGTTCCATGGTCCAGAGCGCAACAACCCGCTTCTTGAAGAGCACTCCAGAAAGGGCTGAGAACGAGAAGGTCAGTCCATCTGCAGTTCTGTAGTACACTGCTGATACGATGACAAATCCGCAGTGGCTCGGCGGTGAGTCACCTGGTGGCAGGGGACGCAGAGCGTGCGCAGGTTCTCCAGCTGGCAGAGGCCGCCGCCCTTATAGACGGGGCGTATGTGGTCGGCGTGCCACGCGTTCCCTTCCATGCACTGACTCACCAGCTTCTCGGCAGCCGCCTTGAAGCCGCGCGCGCAGAAGCCGGGCGCCAGCTGCACCAGCCGCGCCTTCCGCCGCTCCTTCCACTTGCGCGTCCCCTTCTCTATCACCCTGGCGCAGAGCTGATAGTTTGCGATTGCCCCCTTTTAGCACAACAGCGACAGGTGGGGAATTAGAGTGGTCCGCACGTAGGAGCTTGCTTAAAGATTCCCTAGTGTGTACAGAACATTATTTGTGTGTCTGCTGTTCATAACAGCTCCCCAACCCCTCAATCTGCAGCTCGATTTGGATTTGGGCAGGGCCATATCTCTTTGGCCCCATTTCCTCAGGTGGTCCTCTAGATTGGGCGGACCCACGATTTCTTCATGCACTGCGCACCTGAGTCGGGCGAGGAGGTTGGCGGTGTCGAGGCGGCAGATCTGGCAGCGGCCGCGCTCCAGCCGGAACAGCGCTCGGCGCAGGGCCCCTCCGCCGGCGCGCAGAGCGTAGGCCGCCTCGCAGGGAGCGCCGCAGAACACGTCCGCAGCGCCCTCCAGCACCGCCTGCTCGTGCATTCGTGACCCTTCAGGGTTTGATGACCCTTTAGGGCCTAGGGTAGAGGATATTTATCGCTTGCGCGCATTTGCAACCCTTCTGGGTTTTAAACCAAGTGAATGAACCGCATGCGTGCGCATTCACGACCCCTTAGAATTTAGAGATCAAGGGAACGGATGCGACCTTGGCATTCACCTGAATTGGGAGAACAATTCACAAATTCACACAGGTCTCACGAGAAAGATGGTGAAGTCGGGCGTGCATCAGCCGAGCTATCAAAGTCATCCAAGGCGCACATATGCCCCCAAAGTTGCGCGCGCAAACACAAGTCGTGCTGGGCGCAAATAACACAGGAGGGTTGAAGATTGTTGTTCTTGTGTTGAGCTTGGATGGGCGCTCACGCTGGGCGGTAGTTTGCTCAATTCCACCGGCTTCATGCAGTGGATGCACAGACGAGCACCAGAGCCCGTGAAAGCCTGCTTGTACGCCACTGTGTTGCCGCGCCTGCAGGCCAGTGCAGCTGCTCAATTTCCTTTAATAATTCCTTGTTTAGCTGTCATAAAATTGCGTCCTGTGTTCATGTGTGACCGTCTGTTCTGCGTTGCAAAAGAGTGCAAAGTTTAGAAGGATGTGCGTTGTTGAGTGGCCTTCCGTCCTGCTGCAGACAAAATCAGCACAACACAGCTGCACAACGCGAACATGGTTGGCTGGCAATGCAGAAAAGAGGTTCGGCCTCAGAGATCTTCTACTGTGGGCAGCTTCTGAAACGGGCAATGCTGGGTCTTAAGCAGATGCGCACCCAACGTAGCGCACATGCACCGTCGCCAGCTCAGCTCCAGGTGGCGGGGCCATGTGCGGCCGGCCTGTGTCCAGCTGGCGGTCTGTGCTGATGCCATATGCGCCCGACGCCTTTGCTTTTTCCTCGAGCACAATGAGCGCGTCCTGTGACAACATGGCAGATTTATAGCCGCTTTTTCAAGTGATTGCAAGGCTCTCAAATGTCCTTGCATCACACCTTCACGGAACCTCACTTCTGCACTGCTGTTTCAGGGATGATAGCAGGCTGCGCTCAACTCGATCAGGCCAATAAAGAGGCAAAACGTAGTTAAACATGAACTATTCGCAATATTCATGAAGGCAAGTGAAACGATATGCCAAGTGCTTACACGCATAAATTCCGGGCATCATGACAAAGCATGAGGCATTGAAATTCAGCGCATGTTTCAAAAATGTCCCCTGCTTTGTCGCACTTTTACTAAATTGCCCCCTTCAGAGGAGTAATGCCTTGACCTTCGAGAAATAAGATTGGGTGATTTTGGTTTGATGTCTCTCGAGGCAAAACAATGCAGCCAGTGGAGTCACCCCTCTGCCGCACCTGCAGTGGGCACCGCAGGGGGGTCCCCGCCAGCTGGTTCTGGTGCAGGGCCCGCAGCTCGCCCCACTCGGCCGCGAATTCGCGCGCCTCCCCGATCCATCGCATTAACTCTTCTGCATCCACCCCTGGCCCTAATGCCAGCAATCCCGCCTGCCCGACCACAGCCTTCCCGCCCTCCCTGCGCATTGCAAGAATCTTGTCCACACTATACTTCTCACAAGTCTCATGCAACCAAATCATCGCTTTGAGTGTTGTAAGCATGCATGAAGCAGACCTCACCACGAGTCTAAATGCTGGGGCTGCCAGCTTGAGCTGCGCGTGCATTCTGCTCACATTGATAGTCTGGCAAGAAGGCAGACTTGATATTCTTAAAATCCCCAAGGATCCTAATTGCAGCCCCGAAAAGAGAGGAAGCTGTGGGTTTCTTACTATTGTATCTGGGTGAAAAGGACGTGCTACCTGTCACCAACGGCTGCCAGGAGGTCCAGGATGGTCTGGGGCGTTCCCTGGTCCTCAGGCACAGTCAGCAAGTCCATGGGCAGCGACAGGCCCAGCATCCAGCCGCCGTCCGCTGAGCCGTGGAAGTGCACGCGATTCGTGTGGCGGCTCACCTCAAACCACACCTGCGCACATAATGCCGTTGGATAGATGATCTACTGTTGTGACCCCTTAAAAAGTGAATAGAGACACGAATGCCTGACGCTGTGCGCCAGCGCCTCTCAATTGGCCTCTGAGATATTCCACAGTGGAGCCCACTGTCCTGGTGCTGACTTTTGTAAGGAATGGGCGGACATCTCAAATCACAGCGGTTCGTGTGGCGGCTGAGCTCCAACCACACCTGCCCAGACACCTCCAACGCGAGGTGCCAATATCGCCTAATTGGCCTAAGTTGAATTATCATAGTCCTCCTGGAATTGACAAGTTTAGTCCCGAAAATTTTCATGTGCACGCATTTGGTGTGGCGACCGACCTCTAACCACATCTGTGCGCAGCGCATGTTCACTTGAATTTCCTTATGTTCCAAAGTGCGTTTCTGAAAAGGCATTTCTGAACAAGCGGGCACAGCTCCTATTTCTGAATGGAGTGTCCACGTGAGTGCAGAAAGGACGCATGAGTGAGCAGCGGCTGCCAAGAAGCACCAAAACACCTCAAAATGTTGAAGCCACACATTGATTAAGTATGCCAGGATAGAACAGGCAGCCCACACGCTGGAATTGATAACAAGATACATGGACATTTCGGCACAGCTCAGCCAGACATTCAAGAGTTGCCAGAGACCATCCAGCCTCAACTTGTGGGAACTGCGGAAATATTCCCATGCATGCATTTCGGCCCTGCATCTGAGGAGTGCGGCGCATGACATACCTTGGGCCTGTCATCATCCTGAGCTTTGCCGAAATCAGCACCATCCGGCGAGGGAGCTGATTCTGCTGCATCAGGCTCTTCAGAGTTGCTGGGCGCTGCTACCTGATCAGGCTCAGGAAAGGATCCCTTGGTGGGCCCCCCTGCGCCCCCCGGTGGGGGGGCTGGTACTGCCCTCGCCAGGGGGACCCAATCCTCGTCATCATTGGAGTCTGGCACTAGGATGGCTTCCTCCTTGCTGTCTTCGTCAGCGATGTCAACAACGCCGCCCTGCTGTGACTCGGGATCTGCAGCAGCAGGGTCTGACGCACTGATGGCTGCCTGCAAAGAAGAATCATCCCCTATCAGGCACAGCACTATCTTGCAGGGGGTTCCAGTCTTCCATCTCAACAGCTGCTGGAAACAGTTGATTGTCGGAGTTGCTGAAAACGTGCAGTCCTACACTTGGCAAGAAAAAGTTCTTCTGGGCAGGGGAACATCCTGGTCATCTTCGTCACTGCAAAGCAACTGTTTTTCATGCCATGGAATGTTCTCACCCGGGCAAGACAAAATCTCAGGAACACCCAAAAAAGAGTCCGGCTTTGCTGACGCTGTCAGGGACAGCTCCATATTCAAAAAAGGAGAAAGAGCGGTGCTGGACACCAAGGCATTTCCCAACCAGCCACATATAGAGTCCACTGAACGCGGCGCCATTTCCTCACCTGGGCAGAAGCTGCAGCCACCTCCGGCTCTGACTCAGCATGTGATGGCGGCTGTTCGGGCAGCGCCTGGGTGCAGCCCCAGCCGAGGCCGCCACCCACGTCGCGCACGGCGTCGAGCGCAATCCCGGCAGAATCACCTGGCGCCGAGCCGCCCGCCATTGCCGCCGCGCCGCCCGCGCCGCCGCCGTCATGCACCGCGGACACGCGCTCCAGGCTCCGGTTGAGATTCTGCCACCTGCAGGATCAGTGGGCTTCAGCACCAATAGTAGTGAAAGTTTACGGAAAAAACAACATATTGCCGTGCATGCTTATTATGGGCTTTAATATTGCAGAGACGGTCTCCACTGCTCCTTGACGCCAGGTGCTCTTAATGCTGACTTTAACGCCTTTGCTTGCCGCCGGACTGGAAATATAAAGACCCTGTCCACTTCTGCAGTACCAGTTTTAATCGATTTTAATCAGGATTATATCAACCGTGCCCCTGGTTGATTGGGCCTTGCTTGGATCTGGCGAGTCCAACAGGGGTAGGATCCTGGCAGCCTTCAAGTGCAGCTGGTCTGCAGGACGTACCTTTATTTATGATTGGTACATTGTCATGTTTATCCAAGCGTTAAACCCTAAACCATAAACCCTACTAATAATAAAACTAGGATCCAAGAACGGCCACCTGCGTTCGTCGGAGGTGCCGCGCGCGAGCAGGAAGTAGACGTTGACGGGGAAGCGCTGGCCGTGGCGGTGCGCGCGGTCTTCGGCCTGCCGCACCGAGGACACCTCCTCCGGCAGCTCCGCAAACACCACCGCACTCGCCGCGCTGAAGTCCAGCCCCGTGCCTGCGCCAGCACCGTTCTTTTTTTGCGCAGGTATGTTGACGTAAAGCGCTGATTCACATCCAGGTCATGTGTCCAATACCCACCAATACACAGTGCAGGACTGCCTGCCACAGTAACCACCAACGCGCTCGCCGCGCTGAATTCCAGCCCCAGCAGAAAGCAAAGCAATGCTGGGCCTTTGTGAAGTACGCACCCGGGCCCCAGCAGCCCAAACGAGTTGTGACAGCCTAGAAGTACACATGTACGGCTTTTCAGTGTGGCCTGGCCTGGTCCAAAACTTTCCTACCGAAGGTGTTGGCATGAGTGCGCATGCTGCAGCAATCTTCAATTTATTCTAAACAGGCTTACATCGAATGTAATTGAGTCACCATCAGGCCTGTGCGGCAGCAATGCTTGCCCATGTGCCCAAATTCCGGGTCTGCAGACCCTTTGAAACTAACTCCATGTATCAGGGTTCCACAGCCGGGATGCCACACCGGCAGCTGTGACGGAAAGCAGCAAGACGTGGACGGAGGAGCCGTCCCGGAAGCGCGCGCATGCCTCGCGGCGGTCCGGGTGCCGTCTTTTTTCTTCTTTTATTTCTTCTTTTCCTTCTTGTTCTTGTTCTTTTTAAAGGAAAAGCCTACACATACAGCGACAAGAACAACGGTCGCACACCGGCGGCGGTGACCGATAGCAGCGCCACACGCACGGAAGGATCGTCCCGGAACCGCGCGCATGCTTCACGGCGGTCGCGGTGATCGGTGGCGCCCTCAATGCGCACGTACTCCGCGCCCGCCCAGTCAGCGTTCCCTCCCTCGCCCTCAAGTGCGGCCGCCAGCCTCGCCATCACCGACCTGTAAGATAAAAATGCAGACTCCCTGATCCTTTCCGGGGGTTCATTAAGGAAACCGGTGCGTTAAGACTCGCTCCTTATATTCTGCTGCAACATGTGGCTGTTCTGAGTGGTCTTCACAATGACATTATGGTGATCAGGCCAAGACATGGGTGTCCCATCTGGCTCCATAGTGGGCGCAATGGCAGTGGATGCGATGAACTTATGAATTTCATTTCTGAAGTGAACGTCGGTGGTCCGCATTCACCCCGGCAGCCAGCATTCCAGAGCTCTGTATCATTTGCAAGCAGATACTACAAACAACCAAGGCTGATCAGGTTTGCATCAATTTTAATCAGTTTTTTTGTAATCGTGATTGTGATTTCGATGTTAGCGAGGAGCGGTGGTGCAAACACTGACTTGTGGTGGGCAAAGACGAGAAACTTGGGCAGCGCCTCCTGCGCATCGGCCTGGCCGGCAGTGGCGCGGCCCGAGGTGGAGCCGAGCGCGTGCCGGAGCCACTCCAGCACGTTGGGCAGCTTGGCGAGGCTCGTGCGCTGCCCGACGCTCATCGCCGGGGGCTGCCCGGCCGGACTGTCCCCTTCAGCATCCACGTCAGCATCCCTGTCAGCGTCCACATCATCATCCCCGTCATCATCATCCTGCGAGCCGCCTTCACCTGCGCATATTAACATGAACACGTACAGATTGATGCGTCTGCACAGTGGTTGCACAGAACCAGCAAAAGTCTCGCAAGCATGCATGCAGGCAGTGATGTCGCAATTAATCACAGAAGCAAAGAATCGAAAATAGCATAACGTAATAAATCAGTAAGCTGGACGGAGGAGTATCTGAACGAGGGATATCTGAACAGCACCACAGAAATGTCCGCAGGCAGTGGGGTTATCAAAGAGTCATGCACGCAGGAGCAAGCATGCATTGTGAAAGTTAGAATATCAGACTCCAGGGAAACACACCCGAGGCGGCCCGGGAGCGTGGCTCGGGCGGCCAATGGTGCTTGAGTGGCGGCGGCAGGCGCACGACCTGGCGGCGCTTGGGCGGCAGCTGCGCCATGACTTCCCTCTTCAGCCGCCGCAGCATCACCTCCTGCGCATGCGCACAGCAGCCTCTGCACAATAGCCTAGATTTGAAGAGCAGGGAAGAACTTCTCCACCCGGTCGAGATCTAGATTGCACAGAAGGTAAACAGGAAAAAAGCAGCATACCGCTTGTGTAACAATGAACAAGCCCTGGCAACTCTATGATGACAGCAGCAATACCTGTTTGAGGAGGGCGTGGAGTTCGGCGGCGTACGCGAGGCCGGTGTTGCACCACTTCATGCGATGTGCGCCGCCGCGACCAAAGACCGGGACGAGGCGCCGGTTGCAGTAGCGGTGCGCAAACGCCTCTCGGTTTGGCCCCAGCAGACCCGGCCGCAGCGCATCTACCTGGTGCAGCACCACAATTTCTTGACAGCTTTTCCATGATTGGCGTGCTGGAATCTTACATGCTGTCTTGGGGGTCTATAGGCAGGTTGTTTGCAGGTGCAAGGCGCCTCTGCAATAGGTGGGAGCTGTGGATGGCAAAACCTATGTTGGGCACCGCATATGGATCAGGAACAATTTTTGCTGGCAGCAAATAGCGGACTGCCCCAACAAAGAGCACTTGCTTGCTACATCACAATTGTTTCTCTCCTCCCAACTTGGCGCAATCTGAGCTGTTTCATATCAATGCAGCCAATTGTGCTCTCATGTACTGACTGGGTGTAACATGGAGCAGGGATTCTAACACCATTCACAGCATTGGCACCCTTCTCGGAATTTGATTTGCTTAGGAGCACCTGGCGCCCAGCAACAGCAGTAGAGACTGAATAAGACTACAACCAATATCCCAACTGGGAGCAAAAGGAGACTATACTCAAGGGCATGGGACTTTCCTGGGTTACTATGGATGCGACATCAACATGGCAGAATAAAGGACGGGGCGCCACCTGGCGGAAGAGGTCGTAGGGGCGGCTGAGCGAGGGCGTTCCCGACAGCAGCACGGCGCGCGCGGCCTCGCGCACGGCCGCCACGGCCGCCTCGGTGTTGCGCGAGTCGGGCGGCCGGTCCTGCGTTCGCATCGTGTGGCTCTCGTCTACAATGACCACCTGCTCGGCAGTTTGCAGCCAGCACTTTAGAAATGATTTCCCGCAGTGGGCTCCTTCAAAAGCATAAGTATTTAAACCTGCATGGAGCGGTCCCTGACGACTTCTCAACCCGTTGGGAGAAAGAAGCATCTGGATTATTAATGGTAGCGGTGGTAGCGGTGTAACAACCAGGAACTTACAGCATTACCTACCATGGCGTCGCATTCAGATACTCGCAAATTGTTGTAGTGCAGGCACCAAGTATCAGTTCCCTGCGCGGGTTGCTTTGCACCGCACCGCAGTCGCCGAGCTAGTCAGATCTGTCGCACCTTGAAGCCTCGCGCTGCCATGCAGTGGTCGGCGCCAGCGCACTTGTTGGCCTTGTTGGCAGCGGTCCCCCCGGCGCAGCAGCCGCTGCAGGTCAGGTTGGCCAGCATCTCGTAGCTGGTCACCACCACCTGCGCATGTCAGCATCTCGATTAAAGCCATATTTTATTGAGGTTTGCTGCTTTCCTGTCCACAATGGGATTCTTTCAGGCCTCAGAGCACCCTCTCTGCAGCTGCCACGCCTAGGTTGTGTATGTCCAAGGCGTGGAGGATGGCTGCATGTGAGGCTTGAAAGGGAGGCCAACCTTTCACCTGATCCCAGATTCTGACTTCAGCAGGGCAGAGGTCAACGTTGCAGAAAAGAGCAAGATGGAGGTACAGTAGATTGCATGCCCAAGCGCAGCAGAAAAAAAAACCGTGGAGGGAAACGCACCTGGGGCACGGGGCCTCCCTGCAGGCGGTCGGTACGGCCCTCGATGACGTGGACGGCACATGCACGCAGGTGCGGCAGCCAGCGCGCCAGCTCCTCCGCCCACACCAGGCGCAGGCTCGCAGGCGCCACCACCAGTAGAGGCCACTCCTCCTGCAGCCAGGACTTCAAGCTTTCAGATCCCGGATGTGACGGCAGTTGCATAGTGCATGCATGCTCTGCTGGACTTGAGAGGCACCTCAGCCAACCGAAATGGGCTTATACTTGTGATGCGCATTTCCCGTTTGACGTTAGATTTCCATGCGGCACCTTGGCCTTAAACCCAGCTTGTCATGTTTTTGCACGCATTGGACGTCGTGTCGCTCGCACAAGCAGCGTGCACAGATAATGCGAGCAACTGGCACCTCTGCCCATTTTGAATAAATTGGGTGGACGCAGAGTTACTCAGCTTTCCAGCGTGCGGGAAAGCCCAGCGGGAACCTGTTTTATCCCATTCCAGTTTTTAAGAAGTGGACTTTCAAAACGTTCGGGTTTTAGATTGATATCACATTGTGTACCTGGTAGCAGGAGGCGAGCGCGATGGCCTGCACGGTCTTGCCGACGCCCATCTCATCGGCGATCAGCGCTCGGCCGCCGCGGCGCAGCGCAAATTGCACGCCCTCCCGCTGGAAGGGCAGGAGGGCACGCGCCAGCACGGGCGCCATGCGTCCGAAACGGTCATCCACATCAGCGTCGCTCGCCTTCTCATATCGACCCCTGCGAGGGTTGCATTCAGGGGAAGTGTACTCATGGTTCTCACGTCCCCATCAGCATCTGCGAAGGGACGGAATCCGTCGAGCATTTTTTTTACCATGCAACTTGAAGAGAACGGTTTGGTGTTTTGCTGAATGGCTTGCATTGCTTTCCGATCTGGGTGACTGATAGCGAGGAGGAACCGTGAGGGAGAGGCACGGTGGGCCCGGTTTGGGGAGACGGCTCAGACGTAAAACCCAGTTGCGAGGAAGTCTAGCAGCTGTAACAAGGATCTCCAGCTGTGACACTTGTACGCTCTCTGCAAATCTGAGGTATTGTGTGTTGTGGTGCAGGTGGCTTAGGCCTGCTGTATGCATACCATGCAAGCACTCCAGGGAATGTTAGTGTTGCCATGATCATTGTATGGAGCACACAGCGTGGCAGGACCCTGCGCGAAGGTGCATTCAGATAATATGTGCCTTATGTGACTGGTGGGCAACCCCAGCGATTGCACCCCAGCTGGGGGGACAGCTGCAGATGTGCTCTCTAAACCTTTGCAGAGAAGTCAAATAATCCAACAGTTGCATGCCTAAAAACTGCCGCATCAAATGCAGGCTCACTGAAATAGCGGAGGATGGGACCCACTTGTTGGCAATCTCCAATTTCCTGGCCATGGCAGCCGTACCGGCAATCAAAGTCCTGACTTTCTTCTTTCAGAGGTGCAGTAGCTGCACATTCGGTGTGTAGCTGTGAGCATTGTGGCGATGCATGCGTGCATGCATGCCATGCGGTGCATGTTGAAAAATATGTCTGTCGCGGTGATCCTGGTTTGAAGCACGCAGTTTGGCAGGCCATCGTGCTAGATGCAAAGTTGCTTGCTGCACAAAGATGAGTGGCTGCGCACTTGTGGGCAGCAAGGGTGATGTCTGGAATGAGGCTGGCGCGTCCGATGAGGTCCAGGCCGTGGTGGCTCTTCTTCCTCAGAGCAGCCACCACCGCATCGTAGTGCTCCCAGCCGATCAGCACCGCCGGCTTAACTCCCTCCTCCTCCTCACTGCGCAGCAGCTGCCTTTGCCTGAACAAAGCCTGCTCTGAACAAATCCTATTGCCTGAACAAAACTTCCTTGACCACACTACAGAGTGTTTCTGTTGCCAAATTAATCTGCTGAAACAGAAGACTAAAAAAGTTGGCATGAGCGCCACAGACACAACATGTGTTTCTGTATATGTTTCTGAAGCTTTTACCAGGCCAATATGTTTCTGAAGCTTGTACCAGGCCAAGGAGCTTTCAAAAGAGACAGGTTGATGATCTTCTTGCGTGCAAGATATTTGGGGTCTCTTTGAAGTGGGAACTGTGGAAGGGCGGCAGAGGTCAGGTGTGTGCACCTTTCAGCGTCGGATGAAGCCTTGCTGAGGTCGACACCTATGGCGCCCAGGAGAGAGCGCATGCCCCCGCAGTGCTGGATCACCTGCTCTGCGCCCAGCGCTGCCATAACCTGCAGAAGCATACGGTAAAAACTAAAAGCCACAAGAATAAGAAAGTGTATGTTGAAGTAAGAGATCAGCATGCCGTGACAGGTGGGAAGACATCGATTTCCAATGCTGAATCCATCCCTCTCCACAGAAGGTTCCATCGTGGATTGACCAAGCTTCATTTATCCGCGCACACGTTTGAAATGAAGGCAAGGGGCATGCAATGGCTCAAGTCTGACAGGTAGGGTTCAGCGGTCTTTTTAGCAAATTGTTACCTTGAAGCCGTCTGATGGTGCCGCCTCGAGAGCGAGCTGCGGGGTGAGTAACCGCTTGGGCAGCACGTCCCTGAAGTCACACTCCGGCCAGCGTTCGCAGCCCCAGAACTCGACCACGACGTCCGGCGCGCCGGGGGCGGCCGCCGGGAACGTGCGGCACCGCGGCAGCAGCGCGCCGCCGCAGCCGGCCTCACTCGCCACCTTGAAGACCCCCGGGCACCTACGCGCACGCACCCTTTAGGGTTTGCATGACAAGAGGCGTCGGTCTAGGGTTCGGAACGAGAAGCCACGTCTTGGCTGGCACGCAACTTCCTGAAGCGGACCCGGGTGATGCAGAAGGCCCTTCACACTCACTGTGTGTCATATCATTCGATGCCAGGTGTTCTTTGAGCCACCAATGAAGGAAGTGAAGAGTGGTGTGCTCATTGGTGTGCTCATTGAGTGAAGCAAGGGCGCACTTGGCATGAGAGGAGGGCGGCATGGGAAGGTGCGGCAGCCGCTCCCTGAAATCATGCACCCGCCGATGCAAGTCGGCGGGCGTCATGCATGCCTCGCTGCCACTCGCCCCTGTCACCCCCTGCTGCCTCCCAAAAGACTCCCTCCTCGCATTTAGGCCCCCTCCCTCCCTCTGCTGCTGTTGCGTGGGAGGCTGCTGCCTCGGCAGTGCTGCATCCTGCCACTGCGTTGCGGACGGTCCGCCCTGTCTTTGCAGCTGCGCTGGAGCGCTGACACAGGCAGGGGCGCCACGATGGCCCCATGCCTGCTGTTGCTGTGGCAGCTGGTGGTGGCCTGGGCTTGCAAGGCCACTGCGATGTGAAGACTGGTAGCCGTTTGTCAACGGCCTTAGCGGGGACGACATGCTTGGCTGTCCGCGGCCAGAGCAGGTGGCGCCGGCACCTGACAGCCGTCTTTCCGCTAGACTGTGTGCTGTGCACCCCCCAGAGCTGTTCTGGCAGATGTTGACGCCTGTATCTGGCAAGGATGGCATGGGCTGGCCCCAGGCATGGCTCTGAGGATGATGGCCATTCATGCTCCGTGATGAGTATCCCGGCTCATATCTGCTGTGGGCCTGAGGCACAGAAGGCGCGCTGCTATGGGCTGGCAATTCTAGAACGATGGCCCTTGAGTTGCAGCTCATCTGCGAGTCAAGCAGGTGGCCCTGCTGAGTAAATGCTGAATTATGCCATGCATGACCTGATGATGGCATAGCTGCAATTCCACAGGCGCCAGGCTGCAAGTAGGTGTGCTCAGTAGATGAGGAGGTGCCAGGGGCACGGGATGGCGCAGGCTGCACTAGCGTGAATGCGCTGGGAGTTGGAGGCTGTGAGCTACGCTGCGAGCTTGGTGCTGGAGGAGATATCACGACAAGAGGGTCAGACGAGGGTCTGCGGCTCGCCTGTCCTTCCTTCCTCTGCCGCAAGGCAGCCTCTTCCAGCCCATCCCTGACAGAATGACGCTTAACATTCAGTCTCGATAATTTGGCAGGCAAACTATTGGTCTAATATGTTGCAAGTGCGTCAACGGCACGCTGCACGCCATTCGAGCATAATTAAAGCTGGAACCAGCATATTTAACACTTGCATAGTGGTATAGATACATAGATACAATACATCTGAGAAACTTACCAGTCCACATCCAACCACTCGTCATCAGACTCTCCAATCATACTGGAAACTACCAAATGACATGCATTAGTCCCTGTAAAAATTCCGCTGCACAGCCAAAAGCGATCTCGAATGCCCCACTATTGCTGGAGGGGTTACGTTGATCCCTGATATTGAAATATTGCAAACGCAATCACATAAATGGATACAACACTCAACATTGGACGTTCGTAATCTACATAAGAGCTCTATGAGCCCGGGCACTAGGCCACTAGGCAGTAGGCCGAAAGACCTGCTGTGCGTGAAACGGTGACGTCAGCCGGTGGGGTCAGAAAGGTGCCAAGTCGTTGAAGATCAAAGCGCACAGCATAATGCAGAGCAAATTAAGGAGAAGAATTAAGGAATTTCGTCAATGACTTAAGTTCTTTTTTTGAAAGCTCTATTCTCTGAAACTTTTCTAGAGATGTCGAAGATTTCATGTGTTCTCTTCGCCTGTCAGCTTCATTCATTATTGCTCCAATAGTGGGCTGTGCGAGGTTAAGCAATCGCGGTAGTGTCTCCCGTCTTGGCAGCATGGCGAGGAAGGTGACACATCCTCTTGCATACCTAGAACAAAATCGACATATGCCCATCCCTGCTGCCTTCTTGATATGATGGAAGCCTTCTGTTATCATGCTTGACTTTGAGTCCCTTCCTCCGATGCAGAAGCGGCAGGCTGACACAGACGCAGAAGTAGAAGCTGCACCCAAGCGCAGCCAGAGAGCCAAAGCGGCCACCTCTGTTCAGCCTGAAAAGGTGCTGCAATGATCCTTCTCCCACCCTGTTACAAGCAGCAGCTCCTATTTGTCAATCTTGAACATTGGAGGCACACGTGCACAGATTGATCATTACTGCAAGCTGATTGGCCGCAGGAAGAACCGCGGAGTGAGTCCGAAAGCTTCTATCTTTTCAAGAGCGAGCCCCACGAGTTCTCAATCGATGATCTAGCTGCCGCCAAAGATCAGACAGAGCCTTGGGATGGCGTACGGAATTATCAGGCAATCATCCTAACCCATTGTAATTGATCAAAATCACCCGTTGGTGTTCAATCGCATGTGCCTTGTTGGTCGCATACATCTTTGTGGCTCTGCTTGGTGGCGGCCGCCTGCGCATGCAAGGAGACTTTTAGTAGAGATTAGACCGCTGAGCGCAAACTTTTCATTCAGGCTCGCAACATCATGCGAGGGATGCGAGTGGGTGACCGCGCGTTTTACTACCATTCCAACTGCAAGGAGGTGCGCCTTTGCAGAAAGAGGATCCTTGCACCAAGGACCTGAAACCCTGGTGCCCCATATGCTTGTGGCTGATATGCAGCAGCAGCAGCAAAATGATTGCAGGACATTGCAGATCCCCAGACGGCGCTCTGATCTGCATGCACTCTTCTTGTCTGCAACACAGTGCCAAAAGTGAGGCGGCAGAGAGGGACTTCCGAGGCAGAGTGCAGCAGACATATTGATGATCACTCAGTAAAATTTATGAGTCTTACAGCTGCATGTCAATGTTGGTGATCTAGAAGCGTTCATTCGCATGTCGATGCTTCAATGGGGACTTGAGTGGAGATTTGGCTGTTCAGCCAGGCATAGTGGGGATCTGCGAGGTGGCCAGGGAGGCGTACCCAGACAGCACAGCGCTAGATTCCAGCAGCAAGAAGCACGACCCCAAATCCACGCCAGAAGAACCCCGCTGGTACATGGTGGATGTCAAAATGGTGCGACGGTATCCCATCTGAGGTCCTGGTGTATAGGGTGTAGATGTTGCCCCGGCTGGCGGGGGCCGGTAAAACTGGTTGCACATGGATGACTGGGTCTTGCTTGGATCTGGCAAGTCCATCCAAGGGGCAGGTCTCTGGCAGCCTGCAGCTTGTCTGCAGATGAAGCTTGCCCATGTAATGATTGTATTTGCCACAAATGCCTGCCGTTGCCGTCAAACCAAAAGCAAAGCTGCTGGTGTCAGGAAGTGGCACACTGATCTAGGCAGCGGTGATTGCAGCAATTCTGCAGCCTCCGGGGGGGATGACTGTGCATGCTATAGCATGCCGCCTCTATCCAGTCAAAACAGCCTGACAGGCGCTGCGTCGTGTAATTTTGAAGCTTTGGCCTTGAGCCTTACCACCGTGTTGCTGAAGCCAGATGTGGCGCTGCACAGGTGCGGCGTTTTGCGCGGCTGATATCACTGCAGGAGCTCAAGCAGCACAGCGAAGGGGCGCTGAAGGGCATGGCGCTGCTTAGTAAGGGCCGGCTGTCGGTGCAGCCGGTCACGCGGCAGCAGTGGGACTTTGTGCTGGGGTTGGAGGACAATCCCCCTGAGAAAATCTGAGAGAGAGGGAGAGAATAGAGGGTCTGAGGGTTTTGCCAGACATGCGTCATCTTGAGGTGCTCTCAACGATGTGGTGAGTCTGTTTTGCATTTGATTCCCTTGACAGCTTCACTTGGTGTGGGTCCAAATGGTACATAATGGAGTCAAGATACTGACATCCGAGAAATTCTCAAAGATTTATGTGATATGAGGTAACAGCATTGCACTGATCTCTTTGAGGTATGAGCAGTGCTCTCGGTATGCTTCTTGAGAAATTGCATGGGTAGGCAGCTCTGACCAGCCTTGCTGACATGGTGAGCATGAAGATGCCTAAGCTTGGGCCACAGTGTGCCCTATAGTGGCTGATTTAATGTAGGCTGCAGTAACTGTTGGCGCTGTAAGATGAACAATACAGTGAGAACAATTTTTACTATTTTGGGCTGAGAATGGCAGTACAGTCCAAACTTCATGCATGTACCCATATAATATGACCCAGCCTCTTAGATACAAAACTCTTAGGTACACAAAGAACAAAGCACCATCTGCAGAAGATGCCATGCTTTGGCAGACTGTAGTAAAGCTCAGCTTGAGCAGACACATAGGTCTCCCTTGTAGTAACCCCATTTGACCACCATTCAGCATTCCCATTTTGTTACCCGACATTTGCCAAACGTATTGCCCTTTACTCTACTCAAGACCAGTGCATTTCAAGCACGCTGTCTGCAGAAGTGTCAGAGTGAAAACCTCAGACAAGTGACGCTTGAGATGCCCATGGTCAAGTATTCTCAAACAATCATAACTCACCCTCATCACCCAACAATCAGTACACATCAAGAATACTACTATAATAAGTTGACAGCATGAAACGAGCCTTTTCCTTAAAATCTGAGGTTCACCACTCTCCGTGCAACAGGCTTCAGATACACCAGACAGACATCCAAGAGACTGCTGCAATGCAGCATCAGGGACACAATTGTGCAAAAGAAAGACTTCAATTGTTTCAAAAAGGACTGTGCCAAGAAAACAATATCAGATCTCTGCCTGCCCCTTATTGCAAAAGCTGGTCTGCAAGTGAAAAGAGATCCTTGCTGGAAATGGTAAGATAGAAAAAGGACTGAAATGACTCGAAAGACACTCCATCTACCTCATCAAATGCCAAACATGGCTGCTCTGCCCCAATCCTGAAAGTGACACTGCACGGATACCCAAATACATGACATTCATCCACGAATACTTGCGTGCTGCCCTGAATGACCAGCATCCGTCTCCTTGAAAGGGAAATCTAAGTGAACTGCTCATTCACAAAACGACTGCTCAACTTGCGCCGTTGCAACGCAGCTCCAAAGTGAAAAATGTGCTTCGGCTGATAATATATGTCTGGTAAGGCAGAACAGCATGAAAAAACTGCATATATCCCGGCCCCCACAGATCTCAAGTACCCGCACAAACACACACAAGGTAAATTCCTTGAATATTTGACTCACACTGTCAGGAATAGCCAAAGTATGAAACCCATTCCAACATTTTCTTCATGGAACTTCCCACATCCTGTCAGTGCTGCGCTCATTTTCCCAGAGACAATCAAAACTCCACCAACAAGGAGATAAATTTTGAAAAGGCTTTGCATCCCGCAGCAGAGGCGCACATTGGCACACAGCCAAGCATGCTCCAAATTCAACTTCAGACAAACCGGGCGAAATTCTCCACATCTCCGATCACGTGTATAAAACCCCCTTGAAAGGTCCTGGTATCCCGTGTAAGGGCCCCGGCCTCTTTTGTTCATGCCACAGAAGAGTGGCATGATCGCACTTAGAACAACTCAAGACAGCTGCTCTCTTGCTCACGAATATAAAATCCTGATAACGCTCCTCATTTGCAAAGGCATCAGCTGCTGCGCGCTTGCACTCCACAGCTCGCCTCAAACACGAGGATCGTCTTCACAAAATACAAGAGAACACATTAATGAGTAGGGAAGATGTATACTTCTGTGCAGATTAAAGGAAAAATGGACCTACTCTGAACCACTGAACCTTTCAGTTTCCCAATGAAATAGCAGGTTTCGTCCAGGCTAAGTATTTGAAAAAAGAATAGTCCCTAGGAATCCCTGCATAACCAGGACAAAATCCCTCTATGCGCATGGAAGGGAAATGATGTGCTGAAATGAAACTTCACGGTGGGTAAACCCATGCGTCGCGGTTTGCAACAAAATGCCTACGCCGCTTGTACTGCTTTGTGTCTCTTGCATTATTCCTCAATTTTTAAGGCTGCGCAGTGACTATTGCACACTCAGGCGCAATAATCCATGGCCTTGATATAACTGAGCTGCAATCAACTGAGAGGGCACGGCCTCCAAGCGAAGCATTTTTGCTTGTCTGCAGAAGCACACAGTTTAGCTCCTGCTTTGCCGTGTGCTTTGTTCTCTGGGAAAATTTCTTGGAAACCAAAAGGGCGTTTGGCTTGGCACATGATGCTTATTGGCACTGCTGAGAACATATTCGCAAGCCGTTTGTAGAGGGAGGTACTTTCTCAGTCCCGCTGACGTCTGGTTTTGGGAAGCTGCGCGGCAGCTGCACCCATGCTGACATCAGCATTGTCGCCTGATTTGGCCGCACGACCTGACATCGCCACGTCAGCGGCCCCGGCTGTGCGCCGCCTGCGAGTGGGTCCACCCTACGTACACCCCACGGCAACGTTCATTTGTGTAGTATTCAGATGATTGTTGGCAGGCATCATCGACGCTAACACAAATAGACTTGAACGCAAGATGTGATGCTGGTGAAGCACAACTCTGCACTGAGAATGCATGCATTCTCCCAGCTTGTCAGCTGCAGAGCAACAAAGGGCAAAAGGCAGGAGATGTTTGCTGAATTCCTTTGATTCATGGTGCATTTCCTTTTAGCTTGAGGGACTGATTACTCACAGATCTTTGCATCAGTTCAGGAGAGGCAAGACACACACCTGTGAGGGTGAGGGGCCGGCCAAACGGCGCTTTCGAGGGACAGAGTCAGGAGTGTTTCTGTGACGAATGTCACCCGCCACATCAGCGCTGATGTCATCCTGTCCTGCCTCTGGCGCCCTCACCGCAGGCCTCTGCGCACATGCATGCCCGTTTCTATGAGTTGCAAGATAGTAGGGCAGAGCAGAACCCTCCAAATAGACACAGCCAATGCCCATTGTTGAAGTGAATGGTAAGCCTGGTAAAACATTTTGAGTGAGATCAGAGATCGCATGGCTCTTTGAAGGGAGCATAAATACCGAATGCTGCTTTTGGATATAAAAACCAGGGGCAATTAATCTTCTAATGACAGCAGGTGCAGGGAGATTGAAATATTGAAGGCATACCTTCTTGGGCTTTTCAGCCGGGTTAGTCAGCGCTGAGGGGACGCCAGATCTTGCGCGCCCCTTGCTCAGCCCGGCGGTTGCGATCTCCCGGCACAACGCGCGCATGTCAAGAGGAATGGTGAAAATCAGCTCGCGCAGAATGTCCATCTGCGCCTTGTTGAATACCTGCAGTGCCAAGCATCAGATCTGCTCACCTATGTCTTGATATGTACAGTGTGGAATTGCAATTGTGATACACACGCACATATTGCAAGGCCCGGCCCTGGCTGGCAGGGGGCGGTATAAATACTGAGCACTGTTCCCACGGTTGATTGGGTCTTGCTTGTTGGATCTGGCGAGTCCATCAAGGAGCAGGATATGTGACAGCCTGTACATGCAGCTTGTCTATGGACGCGCTTATTTGCCTCTGGCAAATAAAATGTGTACTACTAATATTTCTAGGGGGCTGACCCCGTCTAGCTTGAAGCAAGGGAGTTTTGAGGAAGACAGACACAAAGATTACTGGTGCTGTGTTGTATGATACCGGCTAGCTGTCATAGGGTGACACATTCAGCGGCACACCGAGAAGCAAGCATGTGAGATGAAGAAACAATAAGAGTGGAATAATAATAATAATAAGAAGAAACAACGCACGACCTGGGAACCCCGTGGGAGACCCAGCATGCATACGGGCAGAGCCAAAGGAGGCTCTGCAGGGAACATCACTCTGTGAGCTTAGCCCCCGTCATCAAAAGGGAAATGGGAGGGCAGCGATACCTGGAAGCAAGTGCGCGTGAGCCGCTGAGTCAGCTCGTCGCCTCTTTTGGAAATGCCCGCCAGCTGGCAGCCCATGAGCTGCGTCACCAGATTTGGCTGCAGAGAATTGCTCAATTCTCCCACCAGCTTTGGCAGCTTCTGCGCAACAGACAAACACACACCTTCGTCAGCATCACTAAAACATTAATACATGCCAACCTCGCGCTGCACTGTTGCGAGAGAGTGCAATGGGAAGAAAGAGCAACAGCCTTGAACAATAGCATGCGCGAAAGGCACCAAAATGAATTTGTCCTCGAGAAATCTGGATGTGATGTAAAGGGCAAGATTCTGTGTGAAGTATAAGTGCATTGTGCTTTGCCGGTGGGATATGCTTCTGTGAGACTGAAAGCTAGTGCGAGTGAATTTGGCAGACCTGCAGCTTTGCAGCGATGCCCAGGCAGTCCTCTTGCAGGAACGCCTCTGACTGGATGTGGTTGTTATAGCCTGCCGTGATCCCCTCCCTCTGTGTTTTGGTCAGCCGCAGCCGCGCCTGCAAGTTCGAATACAACACCTTAATCAAGGCCAGGCATGAACTTGGAAACTGTTTTCAAGTGGGGCAGCAGAAGCTCGTAACATCTGCGTAAGGCATCAGCCAGCAGTCAGAGAAATGTTTGAATGTTCAGGGCATGCACAGCCGAGGCCTCACCACAAGGCGCTGCCAGGGGGGTGAATCAAACTTGGCGGCATCCTTAGGAGCAGGTGCCAGGCAGAGTGGCTTGAATGGGGCTGCGTCATCCTGGAAGCACAAAACTATTGTCATAGCACAATTTACATTGAGCAAACGCTGATTTAATAATTATTTTGGTCGCCATCGTTTCCTGTAGGCAAGGTGTGTGTGGCTATATTGGCAGTCTCTTGAAGGACAGAGTTGTCTATATTGTTGCATTGTTCTTTGGACTGGGTGATTCACCTTTATGCTGCTTTGCAGGCCTGCCGAAGCATACAGCTGCTCCACAGTTGCATCTGGCTCCTGTGCATATGCAACCAATATTTGTCACCGTCCGATTGATGTTACACACTTCAGTAATGCTTAAGAAATGCATGCTGTGCATGGCCAAGACACCAGACCAAACGATCCCTCATGGGATCTTTATAGTGTTCTAGTGGCCACGGGTAGGCTTCATTTGTTCAGGAATGAAACAATTGAAACAAAGAGCACTGTTCAGATCGATCATGGCTGTTCTGTCCAAAAAGAAAGATATGGAATCTCATCGCACCAGCATCATGCTCTGGATGGGGTCTGCAGCTGGCGCCAGATAAGGCGTGCATGCTGAGTCAGCGCCACCTGGCGCACAGCTGGCAATCTCCGCCATGAAGCCCCACTCCTCCTGCAGTGAACCAGAACGCAGTTTTAGCACCTACAAGCATTGCTGCCAAGCTAGCCCCTCCAGTGCCCAGTGAAGCCCATCTGAGAGCTGAGCAATAGCCCAGCTTATGGGCGATCTTGTTGCCCTGTCCATATTTGGGATGTGCTGCCAGGATACACAATGATTGCCTAGCGAGTCCCTGGAAGTCAAAAGCCTTTGTGTGCTGCCTCTCAGGTATGCATGGTCATACGTGGAGACGTTGTTTGAAGAGGAGAGTGAGCCAGGGATGCTGATTTGTAGGGAGGCTAAAACGGCAGAAGGCACCTGCTGCTTGTGCCAGGGCAGACTCCTAGTCAGCTGCTCGTGCCGCGTCAGCAGCGGGCCCAACTGAGCCAGCAGCTCTGCTCTGCGCGCCTCAAGCTCGCCAACTTGCGCATGCACTGCCTCCGTCCTCGCCTGCACACACAGCCGTCGGCTCAATTCCAGCACTCGACGCGCTTGCAATTGGACCTCCCACAGGAATGTCAGCTGTCAAGAATGTTTGTATCTCCAACTGGCACGCCCTGTCAAAGGCATCACGTTGCATGCAACAGCTCAAAATTTGTTTCCTCCCAACAGGTGACATTTGTCATTAGAAGCTCTTTGGTAATTGGTCTTCATGGATCTGAGTCCTGCAACGCACCTGCTTCCTCTGCAAATACTCCCGCTGTACCTCCCGGTTCTTCTCTGCCGCAGTGCGCCGGCCAGCCGCCGCAGCGGCCACCGCCGGAGCCGCCGCCGCGCCGCGCGTGCGCGTGATGCGAGCCTGCGCCGGCGCGCCGGCCCACAGTGCCCGCTGCGGCGCCGCCGCCGCCGCAGCGCCCGGGACATAGTCCGGGTCGGCCAGGGCGTGCGGCCGGCGGCGGCCGGCAGTGGCGGACGTCAGGGGGCGTGACGCGGGGCGCCTGATCTGCCAGCCGGCAGGGGAGACCTCCAGCGCAATCTTCGCCCCGGCGCTGCCTACCGCAGCCGGCGCCAAAACGGCGGCGCACGTGTCGAAAGAGGCGCATGCGGCTGCAGCGGCTCCGGCCGGCGCGGCGGGCGCCAGTGCAACTGAGAAGGTGAAACTGTCATCGCTGGCAGTGCTGCCCATGCGCTCGGCGCTACAGTCGCGCGCTGGGTCCTGCGGTGTGTTGTACGTGTCAAAGCCGCCACTGGTGCAGGACTCCCACACAGCCAGGGCGGCCGCGTCCAGCTGGGCGCCCATCTCTCCGGTGTCCAAGCAGCACTGCCGGGGCAGCTGGGATGGGATTGGCGGCATGCCCACGTCGGCTGGCCGGCAGAGCAGCGTGTATCCTGTATTGCGCATGGCTGCGGCCTGCAATTCGCATTCGTGCCTGGGAGTCTCCACTGCGATTGGAATCATCGGCGTCCTGCCCGGCAAGGGTGCCGGGCTTGTCTCGGGGATGAGCTGTGTGCAAATGGCTGCAGGAGAACTGCGGAGAGGGTGCTGGCTCCTGCTGGCAGGCTGGTTTTCTGGCTGGGGCTGGTCAAGGAGGATCGTAGCACTGAGAAAGGAGATTGGGGAGCTCTCTGCGCTGTCAGCTGCCCAGCTGGCTGGAAATGCGCTGCTGCCTGACACATCCGATGCTTCCATGAGGAATCGCATCGTGGGCAGCAGGTCGTCAGCAAGACAGTCGATGTCTGCTGACGACAGCAGGGAAGTCTCGGTCATCGGCTGCCCAGGCGACTCCCACGGGAGGAGGTCTAGGTCGTCGAGGGATTCGTGGTGGCTGCCGTCATGCCAATCTGGGACGCTGAGACTGCCCCACAACTTGTTGAGCTGCTCCTCGTCTCCTCTTGCCTTCATTGAATCTGACCGTGATGGATCCCCCAGAGCACTGCCCTGCACGACAAACCCTCGTTTCTGTCAGGTGTACGAAAAATCTGTTAAAAAGGAACAAACGATATCTAATTAACTTTTGTGCCGCTTGAAAACAAAGCAGCATTGAATGCTCTCTCCGCTGGAAAGATATCGATGTGAACCCAGCTCTATCCGTGGAGTGGTCTACTTGCGAAGAAGTGCACGATCACACATTTGCCGTGAGCTTCCTGGATGGCCCCGCCACAATCCAAAGGTTATTTGTAGATAATAAGGACGCCAGGAGATCCTAGAACACTGGGTTTGCCCTAGCCACAGTATTGAGCTCTGGACCGCTAGAATGGTCACTCGCAGAAAGTCTGCTCGATGGCTTGCCCCAGCCCTTGCATCTTCTTGAAGAAGTCAGATTTTCCATCTACGGCATTGCCACAAGAGTGAAAGGCAGATAAAGGCGCCAGGCGCCGTCTAGTTGGATGCCACTTCAAACCCTGGCACACGCTCGAAGCCTCCAAGGAGCCCCCTCAATGCTACCGTTGCTTTAATACGATTAATATTCCACGCCTACATCCCAGGAAATGAGGATGTGCCAGTGCTAAACCTGCGATCGTGACGGGCCGCAAGTCTAGCTACTTCAAGACGCGTCCCGACGCGTCCGAGCCAGAGTCCTTCAGGGCGTGGCCTTCGCCTGCGCGGATATCATCGTTGGTGCACCTGTTTTGCTTGGACCTGTTTGAAGGAAGACGCGTCTGTCTGTGATGTCAGACGTGACTTTACGCTGGTGTCATATCTTCTTTCGAGATTTGAGGGGGTTTTGAAGGGGCCTGATTGGATGACCTAATAAGGTCACTGTACCTCCTGACTCGCTTCAAAGTGGGCTCATGCACAAGCTCAAAAGGCATTCGTCCTTCATTTGTCTATACTGCAAGGCAGCTCCTCCCTACTTGAGCTCACAATGGAGCTCGCATTGCCATGGATATTCCAAATATCCACGAGTCTGCACTCTCCCTGATAATTTGAATACAGCTCAAGCCGGGCACTGCGCAGCATGCTTAGACTATGCAATGTTTGCGACGCCTGGCTTCAGCTTCCATAATAATAGTCGCCGGTGAAAAAGCGGCAGTGGCAGTTCGTACTTCAATTCAAGTGCTGAAGGCTCCCGCAGGCCACCTCAGCACTTTGGCGGTTGACTTCCTCTAGCACATGGTTGACAAGTCTCTATGCTTCTTTCCCCTCCTCGGCGTGATTAGTCACGCTAAACACTGAGTTCTACTTTACAGCCATCCCTGCATTGGGGGAAGAGCACTTGTCACAAATTCTTCTGGAAAATAAGGAGCACTGTCGCAGCAGCTGGAAGTATAGAAAAAGCCTGAGGTTGCTGATTTAAAATCATACTGTGTTGCAGGTCTTCTACAAGAAATCCCAGCTTACAGCATGCTGACACTATTCTGCCCTTTATCATAGAAATGGCAGTAGGTGGAGGCACGGAAACTTGAAACATGAAACACTGTTACAATATTGAAACACTGGCAGTGAGAAATGTATTTGAGGTACAGTATACGTATTGAGACGGTAGTCACAGCTACGCAATCTGTGTACAACGTTCCGCAAAGGATTCACATAGATTGATAATGCTGCAGACAAGAAATACAAGCACACAATTCAGGTGGATCGCTGGTGAGGATGACATCACAGACCTGTGCGGCGTTGATTAATTATCTATTCTCAGACTGCAAGGGAGTTGAGGAGCCCTTCCTAGGGTTGGACAGGGAACGCGCGTGATGACCAGCTCACGTCTCGGATTTCGGCTGCTCAACTTGCGGAACAAAGGCACCCAGGGATCTTAAAGGATCTAAGCATTATATCTGTATCAGAAGATCGAAAATGACTTGAGGACTTAAAAGTTGCAGGATGAGCAAGAAGGATCCCAGCAAGCTTTACATCAAGCCAGACTCTGTGACACCCAAGCTTGACACATCAAAGTGGCCTCTGTTGCTGAAGAACTATGACAAGCTTAATGTGAGGACTGGACACTACACACCGATTCCCGCCGGACACACGCCCCTGCGCAGACCTCTTGAGGACCATGTCAGATATGGGGTCATCAACCTGGACAAGCCCTCCAACCCCTCCTCTCACGAGGTCGTGGCGTGGATCAGGCGCATCCTTCGAGTCAACAAGACCGGCCACAGCGGAACCCTGGACCCGAAGGTGACAGGCAGCCTCATCGTCTGCGTGGAGAGGGCCACCAGGCTAGTAAAGTCGCAGCAGGGGGCAGGCAAGGAGTACGTCTGCATCGCACGCCTGCACTCAAAAGTCCCTGGAGGAGCCGCAGCCGTTTCTCGCGCCCTGACATCGCTCAGAGGCGCCCTGTTCCAGCGGCCTCCCCTCATCTCAGCAGTGAAAAGGCAGCTGCGCGTGCGCACCATCTTTGACAGCAAGATGCTGGAGTTTGACGAGGACAGGCAGCTCGTAGTGTTCTGGATCTCCTGCGAGGCGGGCACCTACGTGCGTACCATGTGCGTGCACTTGGGGCTCATGCTGGGTGTGGGCGCTCACATGCAGGTCAGCCTCTTCCTCCGCTGTCTATTCCACTCACTGCAGCACTGTGTGCCTCCAAAGTTGTGCACTACCTGTATCTTTCATCAATGCAAGAGATGGCTGCTGTCTCAATTGAGAGACAGTCTTTGGAATTTTTTCTCTGGCTTTTCTGAGTGTGCATGCATGGAGGTGCCTGCAAGCATACATGGGGGCCTCTGCATCTGCCCCCAACTGCGCCACTCGTTAGGAACCGGCTGTGAAATTCTGAGGGGCAAGCAGACATATTGCTATCGAAGGAGCCTGCTGAAAAGTGGGGTTGTTGTGGATTCGCAGGAGCTGCGGCGTGTGAGGTCTGGCATCGTGGGGGAGAAGGATAACCTGGTGACCATGCATGACATCCTGGACGCACAGTGGGTCTACGACAACACAAAGGTGCGCACAGCTCATCATTTATCTGTTGGTGGCAACGGTGCAAGTTGGGCATCCTGAGGGCATCCTGAATAAGTGAGGAAAGGGCAGAGCATGAGGAGCAAGGCGACCCTGGCGAAAGATGTGAGTGCAAATCCTGCTCACAGAGGTTTGTGGTTAGCTCAAAGCAAGGCGGTATGGTTTCTGCGCTTTGCATGGGCTCTCAGAATGTCAAGCCCTCCTTAGAGCAATGCATGCATCAGGGCAGATTGAGAGCCAGAAGAGAGGACAGAGGGCTGCCTCGCAAGTGCACGTCATGCAACACCAACAGTGGATCCCCCGTCCCAGGAGCTTTAGAATAATTTGACAATTTTTAACTCTGCAATATTACTCATGCAGGATGAGTCGTACCTGCGCCGCGCCATCATGCCCCTGGAAGCTGTGCTGACGACGTACAAGCGGCTGGTGGTCAAGGACAGCGCGGTCAACGCGATCTGCTACGGCGCCAAGCTGATGCTGCCGGGGCTGCTGCGCTACGAGAACGGCATCGAGGTTGACGATGAGGTCAGCGCTTAGTCACCGTGTTCCCTCCGCCTTTTTCTTAAAAAAGAAATGCACTCGAAGAAATTTTAGGGTTTTGGACCCTAGATTAGATTCAGGGTAGGCGGCTGCTTAGAGCAGAGCGTGTGCTGCAGAGCTTGCCAGCGATTCATCGATTGTGCAGTCACTCCTCTTTGAACAGCCTGTGACATGGAGCAGACAAGTGTTAGCCTGCCAGGTGGAAAGCGGGATCAGCAGCAAAGTGGCAATGGCAGGCAGACAAGCAGGCAAGGATGCAAAGCGACAAAGAAACTGGTCAGGGATGGTGCAAGAAGTCTCCCTGGACCCTTGAGCAGCATGCAATCTGTCGATGGGGCAATGTGACCCTTTTTATGCAAAGCAGGGATGTTCGAAATGCCCATGGGACGCCCTTTTCGAGAATGAGTTATTTGCATGCTGGGGCTGCGCGGCTGTCAATGTTTTGCGACCCGCATGCTTGAAGTGCCGGTGTTCGGCACTGCGCAGTGATCTGGCTACAGAGGTGGTAAAAATGAGATTCTTTGCCGGCTGGTACTGCACCTGTCACTCAATGTTGTATATTCAAGAATTAGTTGCACTATCAAAGGTGGGTCCGGTTTTGACCCGTGCGGCTGCGGCGCGCAGGTGGTCATGATTACTACCAAGGGCGAGGCCATCGCCATCGGTATTGCGCAGATGACAACCTCGACAATTGCAACCTGCGATCACGGCTGCGCTGCCAAGGTGCGGCCGCAACTTGATCCTTTTGGGTTTCATTTCTCTGAATGAAGTTTGAGATAGTTGTGTGACTGCAGAAGAGACCGCCACGGTCCTATTCTGGCAATTGCCTATTTCTATTTTTTAACCCAAGCGATCAGCTGCAAAGTGGTTGCACATCTCATGTGCCCAGCCAGCTTTGGCCTCCATGAAGAGGTTGCAAGGTCCGATGCGAGTGATAGGAGGCCTTGTCATTGCCGGCGCAGCACAAAGTTTGAAATCTATAATTTTAAGAAAGACACACGCTGCGCAGGTGAAGCGGGTGGTGATGGAGAGGGACACATACCCTCGCCGCTGGGGGCTGGGCCCAGTGGCGTCCAAAAAGAAACAGATGAAGATCGAGGGCGAGGCAAACGGCGCCAAGCCTGCCGACAAGCCGGCCGCCAAGGCCGAGGAGGAAACTAATGGCAGCTGAGAGGCTGTTCTACTCCGGAGCGGCAGTCTCTACAGTGATCCTGGTGGCTCTGGGGCAGCCGCGGCCGCATGGCTTGGTCCTGCACAGTGCTGCCTAACAAGTGTTTGGTTGGACAGAGGGGCAAGCTTAACCGATTATTGCAAATCAGGGTAACTTGTGACAATTGGGAGGGATAAGAGAGGGGTCCAGAAGGTCTCGCTCCTGCAGGAGAGGTATCTGCTGCATGATACTGCTGAATACCAAAAGAATTGGGAGTTTTGATTGGAGGGCAGATATTTAGAGTTGCGTTGAGTGGGCATGGAAAATCTTATGGGGTGCAAGCAGTGCTCTGGTGCTAGGCGGGATTTTACAATGTGCACTTGCTTCAAGAAGGCAAGAAGGAAAACAGATAGGCATAACGGATGCTGCAGCTGTTGTGACCTGCCGAGTCCTCAAGTGAGCCAGCCTCTGTCTGATGGAGCAGCCCTTTGCATATCATGCGTGTGTATGCAGCTTGGGCAAGATGCCCTCAAGAGCGTTGCGCAAAATAGTCCGTTGTGTAGGTGTGCCGGCCCCAAATAGCTTGGGCCCGCGCCGACTTGGCCATCTAGTATACATGATGCCTATGAACATATTAACATCAGACCAGAATGGCAGTGACAGCAGCATGAACGTAATGACCAGGCAAGGATCGCATGGATTTTTCTGCACTGCCTGTGGGATGTTCACATGATATAGCGGACACATGAAGGGAAGTGCATGGCAATCGAGTAATGCACTCAAGCTCGGTGCTCAATTCTGTGGCCCTGAGAAATTTCCAGGCAAATTACTACCACCCCAATGTGTGGGCCCGGGACGCTGGCGGCAATGCACACATCCAATGCGGATGGGAGACATGCTTGCAATCTAAATTCATGCTGTCATCTCCAACTAAATTGAACCTCAGCAACAAGTTCTGCCTCCTACAACTCAATCTCTATAGATCTCTCAGCTAAGCCAACATCACATACAGCACTCTTTTACTTCATTAAGGGGCGTGCTTCCGTGGGCTCAATTCCAATTTCTATCCCCAAGGAAAATCCAGCACAACACCAGGAACACACCTCCGACTAGTTACAATCTAAGTAGAAATCACCCTTGCCGGCATTTGCGCGCACATGTTGTCACATGCACGGTCACACAACGGTTATGCGTGCAATCTGCCGTCACATGCCACACAACCCGCACACGGCTGGCATAACGGTCCACCGCGTCGTCCGCCGTCACATGCAACCGCCTGCAGCCCGCACATGTTGGCACATGCCTTCTGCACATGTGCGCACATGCCGACACATGAGCAATCACACAACGGTCAGGCTCCTGTCCTGCAGAAGCAGCTTCATGGTCTCGTAGGAGCTCCAGGTGATGGCGGCTGCCGGCACATGGAAGAGCACACGCGGCCGCAGCCCCGCCCAAAGCGCCTTGTGCCCCTCAGCCGCCGCTATGTGCCGCATTGTGCTCACCTGCACGAGTACTCACAACAACTCTCAATAATGTTGCCTATACTGCTTGTCTTCTGCCAAAATAGGCATCGTGCTCACTTGCATCACAGATCCCTTCCTTGGCTGCTTGACCTTAACTTGGCAAGGAAATTGACGTCAAGAGCAGGCCAACATCAACGTAGAGTATGGGTCTCTGGTTGGCCCTGCATGCGCTCCTCTTCTATGCTTTCAACACTCCTATGAAATAAACTCAATTTCTCAGCACCCTGGAAACTATGCAGCAGGGATTGCGTTGTGTTCTGGAAACTTTTGTTGAACCAAAATAACGGATATGCTATATTCCCAGCTAATGCCGGACCAGAGGGCACGCCGATCCGGTCAAGCATAGGTGCACTAAATAGCCTTGACCAGCGAGCATAGCTCCTCAGGCTGTGAGAGGTTGCAAAATGCCAGCACACCAGAAGTCCTGAACTTAGGCAAAGGGTAGACTTCAAATCAGGTTAGTATTTGGGGAGGGAACGCGCACCACGTTCATGGACACGTAGCGCACGGGGCTGCTGACGCCTTCCAGCTGCAGCCGGGTCTTCACGACATCTAGAGGGGTCGTTAAAGCGGCCGCAGCGCCCCCCGCCGCACCCCCCGCCACGCCCTGGATTAGTGATATACACTATTGTTATTATTTCAGGTTGGCAAACCCAAAAGCCAAAGGCCGTACGGCATACACGCAGGGCGTCTGCAGCGACATTTGCGGGTCATACAAGAGTCTGCAGCCTGGTATTGCATCGCATCTCACCTGGATTAGTAGCGTCTCCTCGCCTCGCGAGTGATTTATAAGCGCCTGCTTCGCGCTCTCGTAGCTGGCAAAGTAGATCGCCATGAAGGGGATGTTCATCAGCAGCTGCAGGCACAGCAGCACAGGATCAACAAGGAGGCTCATCCAATCATAGACACAGGAATAATTGAAGCTTTCACCCCCTTGCAAGCTGCCCTTAGACGCACAAGACCATAGAGCATGAATGCGTTTCCAAATGGAAAATACCTCACAGCTTATTCACGCCCACTCGAGTGCACAAAGACAGGTATGACTGTGCAGGAAGCAAAATAGGCATGAGACCACAAGAGATGCTGCTCACAGTGGTGGGGTAGGATTTGAAGAGCGCTGACACGCCGTCCTGTTGCACCGTCCTCCTCAGGCAGTCTAGGAATCCATTGTAGGGGCTGTGTGCCACCTGTGCGCACCACGCCCATGGATCAGTTGATCACTCATTGGGCCTGACACATCAAGCCTCCAACCAAACCTCCCCAGAAAGCGTCTGCTTACAAGCTCTGAATGTTCACTGGGAACGTTCACTGCCCCAAGGAGTCTGAGAACATTTGAAAGGCTGTTTTATACATCTGTAAAAACAGAGCCTAGAGCCTGACATGCACAGAGCGAGCTTACATCCGAAAAGGGCCCCTTTCGCAGGCCAGTTGGAGGCACTCCACTATGCTGCAGCCCCATGCTTGCAGAATAGCATCCCCAGCGGGACTTGCCATCGCAGGGGGGTTTGGGTTCTTCTCATGAGAAATGGCCTTAGCCTCCTGGGTTTTGCAATGGACATTTGGTCGGCCCAGGATACCCTCCCATTTTGTGCCTAACGTGCTAGGGAGGTAGGAAAACACTAGGACTTCCTAGGAACACCAAGGGCAGCCCTTGAGGCCACTTTTGACTCTTCTTTCTTGACTCTTTCCTCTTGACTCTTTTCCAGGGCCCTGTCAGACCAATCCTTAGAGCAGCCAACCCCTACTTGTGGTGCTTCTGGCATCTTGAGTTGGGGCCCCGCACCTGAAGCCGCTGCTTGATGACATCAAAGGGGGTCATGCATGCGTCGCTAATGACAGTCGCCGTCGCTCCCGACAGAGCCGCGCCCGCAAATCCGTTCTCCGCATTGCTGCCCAGCCATCGCTTGGCCGCCTCGTACACCGCAAAGTGCACTGCATGCGATGGCCTGTGCATTCCCCATACACACAGCCAACGTCACGCGCATCTCCCAGGAGGCTGTGACCTTGTCTGACACGTCAGCATCAGGCCGCCACCCCTGACCCGAGCTGCAAAGCATTTGACTGCCTGCTCAGGATTAACTGCCAGCTCAGCGCCACGTCAGCAGCGCACAAGTTGACTGTGCATTACCAGGCATTGCCATGGCTTCGCAGAATCTGCCACAGTCATGGCAAGAGACGACACATATCGGTGGCGCCGGCCGAGTGGCATCTTTCAGCGCATGCTTGCAGCAGCGGGCGTGGGCACGGCATCAGTCAAGTGATCAATGACGCCTGCGTATTATCCTCGGTGACTTATGCAAGCTGCAATTGCGCAGGTCACCCTGAGGTATTGACCACTCCACAGCAGCCCCTGCCTTGATCACACCCTGAGGCAGACTTCTGATCTTGTATGTATTTCACCTCCCTTCTGTACATCTGCATCAGGAGTGTTCTGCTCCTGCATGGGTAGCAATTGTGGGGCTGCGCACCCCGCTCCGAGGCCTGCTGCGGCCACTCCCCCATAGAGCCCCCGAATGCCCTCTCTCCTGAGCACCGCTTGCACCGCCCTGAAGGTTGGCACTCCATGCAGCTGCACATCATTCCACACCAAGTTCATAACTGCTACCTCAAGCAGTGCGCATTGTTAGCTACAGCACGGTATTTTGTAGAAATATGCTAACCAGTGCCCAATTTTCAGTGGTGCTGAACTGGGAACTGGGCCCACTTCACTGGGGCAGAGCTCGCACCCTCTGTCCTGGGTGTGCAAGTGCCTGCATACGCGTCTTGACTGTGTCCACTGGGAACATGAGGGTGTGCTCCAGCGTCCCAGCGACTGCTCCAGCGAGCATGTGCTGCATGTGGCATATCTAAATCATACGAGCATCATCAACAGCAATCAACGCGCTTCTTTGATCGCCTAGATAAAAAAGGCCTTAAAACAGGTGCAAAAAAGCCAGCAGCTCACATTGGAAAAGTGCAGATCGTCATGATCCTCAGGTGTAAGCTCTGGAGCACAGGTCATCGTGACTGTGAAGCACAGGCTGATGTGTACTACGTGCCAGAGGAACCATTTGCATTCGCAATGTAAGTTGCCTTGAAGTACTTTTGATTATGACATGTCAGGACTGAAGACCTCAGCGATAAATCAGATCCACACATCAATAGAGTGCGAGCCACAATGTCCCGAGCACTGTCAAATCTCGAGCAGTGTGATCTATTTAGCTAATGTTTAGTTAATCATAAAGACAGCCATCACCTGACATCTTTACCTCTCTCTCTACTGCTTTCTTTGGTGCAGCCGTACGCTGGCCACCTCGGGTCCTGCAGATACGCACATCGGGCAATTTTTGAATTTTGCTTTGAAGTTTGTCTCAGGAATGCAGCAACTTGCTAACTCAGGAAATTTTGCAAACAAAGCCATGCTGGCCTTGTGGTGTTGTGGGACACTGAATCAAGTTTTTATGTGTGCCAGGTGCAACAGCTGTCCACAAGCTTGAACAGCTGCAGCAGACAATTTGTAGCTCGAATTTGCTTGCAAGGAGCTTCAGTGGAATAAGACAGATGAGCATTTTGCCATCTTAGTGCAGCTCCTGAGAGTGGCAGTGCCGCCTGTAATGAAAGGCAGCCAACTTGCAGCTTGTATGTTCCCTGCAAGCTTGTGCTGCAGCTGTTAGTCCTGCAGCCGACTGGAATGAAGCTTCTTAACCATTGATGATCAAAGCACGCATCTTGAGACTGTTATATTCCAGCTGGCAAGTAAATGACCATTCTGACAATACTAACATGACAGGCCACTCACGTTCCTCTATGTCGTGTCCGAGTCTTGAAATGCATTCACATGGTTACTGCACAAATGAAAGTATTTGCTGATATAATGCCATGCACTGACTTACTTTGGCGATGGTTTCAGATCTCAATACAGGTGTCCCCAATATAGGTCTTCAGACCGCCTTCATTGATGCATGCATTTTTCTCCAACTGAGCCTGGCAGTCGGAGATGGCCTTGCCAATGTTGGCACCATAACCAGTGGCACCCCTCATCAGGGACGAGCTCTTGCAGGTGCCTAAGCAGCCACAAGCCCCGTTGCCCATCAGCTCCATGTCGTCCGGCAGCAGGCCCTGCTCGACTAAAAAGGTGGGACCGACTGTGACAGGAAGCTACGAAAATGCCAAGGATCAGCAAGATGATGCACACGCTCCTGATAGCTTTCATCCTTTTACCAACCGCGCAAGCGGCCTTTACTAGCCCTGCGAGGTACACAACGCACGACACACAGACTTCAATATGACTCATATGATATCGAGAGGTGTGACTCAGAACTCACTCATTGGCAAATACCCCAGTTTTTTTTTTCAACAAAAAGGCATCGTAACAACTTCAAGTGCTACACGCCAATGCTCCCAGGCTGTCATCTGGGGCAGCCTATGGCAATTAAACGCAGTTTGCAGAGCAGCTGAAGTCGGTCCATGGCACATCGATCCCGATGCGCTTCTTGTTGTCCCAGATGTTGTCTGTCGTGTCAGAGTGCATGGAGATGAGGTAGAACAATGAAGCAATGGCATTTCTGTATCCCTGGCAGTTCAGCTGTGGAATGGAGGGGTCGCAGTAGCCGCAAGGTCCCCCACGATGAAAGTTCAGAGCTGATGCAAGGCCCTGTCCTTTGTCTGCCCCAATCTGAGGCTTGCTTCCAGGCTTGGCTTCACCCCTCATCCACTTGACAAAGTATGGGAGCACCTGCACCGTTGCTGCTATCCTTAGATCTAATGAGATAGCCTTGTGCCTCTAGTGAAAGATGTTTAGGAATCTAAGAGCAGTACATCGTGCGCGACAATGGCATGCTAACAAGGCCGGTACAGCGGAAAGCGTGACTTACAACTTTTTCAACAACAGTGGCCATTAAAAGCTCTGGTGTGAACAGCTTGGATGATGAGAACTCTTGCCTCTCTCAGCTTGCCCTCGTCATTTTTCTTCCTGAGGTCGGCCTGGCTCCCTCTGTAACCCGCATAGTCAAGGCACTTCCAGTTCACATTGAGGATGCTGAAATTCTCACTATCGCCGCAGCATTTGCTTAGGTCCCCACCGCTCATTGTCTCGCTTTCCTGCAGGCCAGATCTTATTGTTGTAGTGTGATGGTTGACCGGGTCAGCACCAGCCCTCTCTAAGCCTAATAAGCAATGCTTGTTCACGTACACGCACAAATATAACGTGAGAGGTGGCGGCACTGCTGTATTGAGATGTAAGGCATGGATTTCGCATCCATTGACTCAGTCAGGCCATGCAGAGCCTTTGTCCATCTAAGCCTTAGAGCGGTCAAGGTGCCAAGACAAAGGAAACAATGTGCTAGCCGAACAGATGCAAACGGATGCGGATGTGCTCTAAGAAAAATCTCACACAACACATGAGCAACCGCTGCCAAGATGTACAGTGAGACCCTACCTGCATTGCAATGGCGAACAGGACCTGCTTCTCCCACTCGGCAACGCGCCTCTTGTCAAAGGAACCCTTGTGGTTGAGATCGTCGATAACGTAGAAGAAGGAACCCTTGTTTGCTTTGATGTTCTGGTGATTCCATCCGCAGTACTTTCCTGGGCATAGCAGCGGGTCCCCTGGGCCCGGATACGGGACCTCGTATGGTTGTGCATCCTTGTTGTTGTCTACAGCCATGATGGCATATAGAAATTCTCCCTTGGAGGGCGTGAGCTTCTGCGAAAGCCAGAGAAAGCTGATGGTCCTGAGGACACGATCTCTCTTGTCCGGTGCCACATTCTTCTCACAGAGAGGCCTCTGCTTATGGAACTTCCGAACGTGTAGTTCAAAGTGTTGTTGAAGGCTGTTACCTGAGGCTTCACGCTTCGGGGGGCTGCAGATATGTCATACAAGCGATTTGCTGCCAGCGATGGCAGTGTCAGCCCTGGCAAAGCCCTTATAACATCACTGCGGTGCCACATCTATCCAGACGTGTGGCGATCAGGCTGTCGGTGATCCTGCTGGTTCGCAGAGTGCCTCGAGTATCCTGTCGGATCGACGCGAAGGACCCGATTAGATCTCTTGAGAGGAAATACCCGAGCAACTCTACGATTGGATTTTCGTGGGGATGTTCTCATGTCACCGACGTTCTCATGTCACCCCGAGGGGCGCCTTGGGTGACTGGATGCTGACGCCATCATTTGACCAGTGGGTTGCAGCATTGGTTGAGAAGGCTTAACGAGCAGGAGATGCCTCAAAGGAGTGAATGCGTAATAAATACGGTGTCAGTGATTGCAATGTAGCACACAAACAGCCACTGCTTGATTGCTACGCTTCGGCTAATGCACATAGAAAGTCAGGTTTGAAAGAGTCCAAGGCAGGTTTTAAATGAATTACGACAAATGATTCAGTTGCAGCAACCGGCATGGCTCCTCACACTTCCTTGTACCCCTAACCCAGGAAATATGTAACTGAACTTGGAAAGACAGAACTAATGTGGTTTGACCCTCTGAAGCTCCTGACCGGTCCCCTCAGCCTTGCCATGTTAGAGGCTATGCCATTCAGGAGGTAAAGCAATTTAAATACTTGGGCAGTACTTGCAGTTCAGACCTATCATTGACTCCTGAGATCTCAAATAGGGTATGCAAAGCTGGCCATGCTTTCTTCACGTTGAAAAGTTGCGTCTCTGGTCTGAACCCCATGTGATTAAAGGGATTAACTGACAATCTATAAAGTCATTGTACAATCTGCACTGTTGTATGCTTGTGCGACATGGGCTGTCAATGCAAAGGACATCCACAGGTTGGAAGTGTTCCACTTAAAATGACTCCGTTCTATTCGTGGTGTGGTAGTCTAGGTAGAATTTCAGCTGACAATATGAGATGACTGGAGTGAAATGCCCAAAATTGCTGATCAAGTATAGGCGGCTCATATGGCTTGGTCACGTGGCAAGGGTGAAGGAAGACATGCTACCAGTACAGTTGATGTCTGGTACAATACAAAGACCTGGGAGAAAAGGCAGGCCTGTCAAGTCCTGGAATGATTGTGTGAGGGGATGACCTGGATTCCATGGTATTGACATGCCGGCATGGCGCCATTGGTGGAGAAAATGCCAAGACAGGGAAGGCTGGAAGGGAAATTTTCAAGATTTAGTATTGAGAGGTTGCTGTGACGCACCTAGCCCTGAGGGCTGGTATTAGCGTGTAATGTTAATAAGAATAAACATTCAACTTAGATATAGATATAGACTCCCCTGGGAAAATTGCATGAGAAACGGCACGCTTTAAAAACAAATGGTATAAACTTAGTGCCACCCGGAGAATTTCAATGCGTCCATCAGATAGGAGATATAAGCATTGCTGAAAATATGCTCGACACTGGATCATGATGTAGATTGCCAATCTGATTGGGGATGCCAGCGTGGCAGTCACCATGTCACTTTCAGGAGACTTGGAGCTCACAGTGCTTGTTTGCACTGCACGGACAGCAAGGTCCAATCGGCAACAGTCACATTCAACTGTGTGCATAGATGTACGCAGTGCCCACGCTGGTTGCATTCCCAGAGC